>QWCE01001185.1_pt1 | contig 55547 bp, 55 predicted proteins | sample 1972531 | NCBI WGS metagenome assembly QWCE01 (sample SAMN09866716, study PRJNA288562) | Human gut metagenome isolate term4_stool, whole genome shotgun sequencing...
TTCAAGAAAAAATGTATTAATGCGTGAACTTGAAGAAAAGAGAAGTCAAATTTTTGAATCTCTACACATTGGAGATGTAATTGAAGGAACTGTACAAAGACTTACAAATTTTGGAGCATTCGTTGATATCGGAGGCATTGACGGTTTAGTTCATATTTCTGAATTATCTTGGAATAGAGTTAAGCATCCTTCAGAAGTTGTTAGTGCTGGCGATAAAGTAAAAGTTCAAGTTTTAAGTCTTGATGAAGAAAAAGACAGAATTGCTTTAGGATTAAAACAAACTACTGAAAAGCCTTGGGATAAATTTATAAACGCTGTTAAAGTTGGAGATGTTGTAAAGGGTAAAGTTGTAAATATTCTTGATTTTGGTGCTTTTGTAAGACTTGAAGAAGGTGTTGATGGATTACTTCATGTTTCTCAAATTTGTAGAGAACATATTGAAAAGCCACAAGATAGACTTGAAATAGGTCAAGAAGTTGAAGTTAAGGTAATTGAAATTGACCAAGAAAATAAGAAAATTTCTTTATCTATTAAGGCTTTACTAGAACCTATTGAAGATGACGAAAAGAAAGAAAAATCTGAAAAACCAAAGGTTAAAAAAGAAAGACCAAGAAGACCTAAAGAAAATAGGGTAAAAAAACAAATTCAAGAACCTAAGGAAGATGAATTTAATACAACTATAGGTGATTTACTAGGATTTTCTTTCGGAGATTCATCTTTTGATGTAGTTTCTAACGAAGAAGAAAACAAAGAAGAAACTTCTGATGTTGAAGAAACAACTGAAAGTGAAGAATTCACCACAAATGAAAGTGAACAAGTAGAAATAAAAGAAGAAGATAATAATTCTGAAGAATAATTTATTATAGAAGTAGATGCTACGCTAAGTCGCAGCATCTATTTTTATAAAATAATTAATAATTATAAATTTTATCTCAATTTTGTGATATTATTATTTAAGGTGATACAATGATTTTTTCTGCCTTAATATTTTCAATAATATTAATTTATTTGTCCAAGGGGTCATTTAAAAATATTTTAAATTTTAATTATCAAAAAATAGAAGTTGCTCTATGTGGAATTTTGATAATTTTTTTAATTAATTTTTTTACTATATATGATTTTTCATCTATAAGTGATTTTTTTGTAAAAAAATATTTTTATTTTACTATTTTGGCTTTATTTTTTATCATTATTTCTTTATTATTTAATTATAAGGTTCGAGGAATGATTGTTATAGCTTTTGGACTTTTTTGTAACACTCTTCCAATTATCTTTAATGGTAAGATGCCAGTTTCATTGAGTGCATTGTCTAAAATTAATAATGATAAAGTTTTTCGTATAATATCAGAAGGATTATCTTTAAGTCATGGAGTTTTTGAAAATCCAAAACTTTATATTTTATCTGATATATTCCCGATAAATCCTATTTTTGGGCAAGGTAAAGTATTAAGTATTGGAGATTTTATTGTTTCTATTGGAGTAATTCTTTCTTTATATAAAATATCAAGGAGGTAATATGCACAATTTAAATAATTATTTAGCTTTTTTAAATTTGAGAGATATTATTGATATAGCAATTGTTGCAATTTTAATTTACTTTATCTTGAATTTAATAAGAAATACAAGGGCAGAGCAAGTTTTTAAGGGAATAATTATTTTACTTGCTTTTATGCTGATTTCTCAATTCTTTCAACTGTACACAGTAAATTGGATTTTTTCAAAATTAATTACAGGTGGACTTTTGGCACTAATTATAGTTTTTCAACCTGAATTGAGAAGAGGTTTGGAATTTTTAGGTAGAACGTCCACAATAAAAAATAATTTTGGTCCAGAATCAGATAAAATTCCAGCAACAGTTTCTGAAATATGTAAGGCGGTTGCATCTCTTTCAAGACAAAAAATTGGTGCCTTAATAATAATTGAAAAAAAAGTCGGTCTTACTGAAATTATAGAAACTGGAACTGCTATTAATGGAAATGTTTCAAGTGGTCTTTTGATAAATATATTTATTCCTAACACACCACTTCATGATGGTGCCGTTATTATTAAGGGAAACATAATTTTGGCTGCTGCTTGTTTTTTGCCTTTAAGCGATAATAAGTCAATTTCTAAAGAATTAGGTACAAGACACAGAGCTGGCATTGGTATTTCTGAAAAAAGTGACTGTTTATCAATTATGGTTTCTGAAGAAACGGGTTCAATTTCTACAGCTGAAGATGGAGCTATTTCAAGATATTTGGATATAGATACACTGGAATCAAAGCTATTAGAAATCTATAGCCCACAATTAGAAAACGAAAGTCCCTTATTAAAGAAGTTAAGGAAATGGAGCGAAGGTAATGAAAAGTAACAACAGAAGAGAATGGATGTTTAGAATTTTATCTTTGCTTTTTGCAATACTTCTTTGGGCATATGTTAGAAATGAATCTAATGTCTTAGAAATTAAAACTATAAGAAATGTTCCGGTAACTTATGAAGGTATGGATGATTTGAAGGATAGAGGATATATAATTATCTCTCCAAAAGAAACAAAAATAAATGTTACTGTGGAAGCTTATTCTAACACTATGCCTTATGTAAAAGATTCTATTTCAGCTAAAGTGGATTTAAAAGATTATAAGGATGGAGAATTTTCTCTTCCAATTAGTGTAAGTTCTATTCAGTCGGATGTAAAAATTAAAAGATTTGACCAAACTACTATTCCATTTAAAATTGACAAAAGGTCAAGTCAAACTTTTTATGCAAATATAAAAGCCTTAGGAAAACCTGCTGATGATTATTCTTTAGGTAAAATAGCAGATTCTGAGAGAGTAACTATATCGGGAGCATCAACTTATGTCAGTCAAATAGAAAAAGTCGAAGCTATTGTTAATGTAGCAAATTTAAAAAAGACTGATTATGTGAAAGCTGATGTGAAAGCATTTGATGCTGATGGTAGTGAAATTGATAATTTAACTATTGAACCCTCAACAATTCAAGTTGAAGTACCTATTTTAAAATCTAAGTCAGTACCTATAAAACTTAATATTGTTGGTGATATTCCAAAGAATGTTAATTTAGATAAATTTTTTGTTGAGCCTGAAACAGTCACCATAATTGGAAATTCAGACTTAATAGATAGTATAGATCAAATCGAATCTAAAGAAATAACTTTAGATCAAATTAGAGAAGGTTCTAACACAATAAGTCTAATCCTACCAAAAAATATATCACTTGTTGATCCAAAACTTACTTTTAAGGTTATAGACGGTGATAATCAGCTTGGTAATAATGGTAAAAATTTAGTCATAAAAAAAGATAATATTAATTTGTTAAACACTGATGCAAAATTTTCCTATAATATCTCTTTGGATAGTGATATTATATTAAAATATAACGGACAAACTGATAGAGATTTAACAACTGATGAACTTAATTTAAATGTTGATTTAAAGGATGCTAAGAATTCTGGAGAATATCCATTAAATTATGTTTTACCGCAAGGTTTCAATTTAGTCAGTATAAATCCCAAAGTCGTACACATTGATATAAAAGAAAAATAAGTAGGAGGGTATATGAAATTTTTTGGAGAAGGATTAACTTTTGATGATATTTTATTAATGCCGGCAAAATCTAGTGTTCTGCCTAACCAAGTAGATTTAACTACAAATTTAACAAGAAAGATTAAATTAAATATTCCTTTGATGTCCGCTGGTATGGATACAGTTACAGAATATAGAATGTCTATTGCTATGGCAAGAGAAGGCGGCATAGGAATTATACACAAAAATATGTCCATTCAAGAGCAAGCTCTTGAAGTTGATAAGGTTAAAAGAAGTGAGCATGGTGTAATTACTGACCCATTTTCTTTATCTAAAAACCATACAATTGGTGATGCTTCTGAATTAATGGAAAGATATAAAATTTCCGGAGTTCCAATTATTGATGACAAAGGTAGATTAGAAGGAATAATAACTAATAGGGATATAAGATTTGAAACTGATAATAAGAGGAAAATTAAGGAAGTTATGACTTCTGAAAATCTTATTACAGGCGCACCAGGAATTTCTTTAGAAGAAGCTTTGAAAATTCTAAAGGGACATAAAATTGAAAAATTGCCTTTAGTGGATAAAAATAATATCTTAAAGGGATTAATAACTATTAAAGATATAGAAAAACATGAACAATATCCACATTCAGCAAGAGATGAATCTGGAAGGCTCCTTGCAGGTGCAGCAGTTGGTGTAACAAAAGATGTACTCGAAAGAGTTGAAGCTTTAAATAAATCTAAGGCTGATGTAATTGTTATTGATACTGCTCATGGTCAATCTACAGGTGTTCTTGATACAATTAAAGAAATTAAATCTGCTTTTCCTGATATCCAATTAATAGCTGGTAATGTTGCAACATATCAAGGTACTGTTGATTTAATAAAAGCTGGTGCGGATTGTGTTAAGATAGGTATAGGACCTGGTTCAATTTGTACAACAAGAGTTGTAACAGGTATTGGTGTTCCTCAAGTAACAGCAATTATGGAAGCAGCAAAAGCCGCTAAGGAATATGATATTCCTATTATAGCTGATGGTGGTATAAAATATTCTGGTGATGTAACTAAGGCTCTTGCCGCTGGCGGTAATGCTGTTATGATGGGCTCATTATTTGCTGGTACTGAAGAATCACCAGGAGAAGAATTATATGTTGAAGGCAGAAAATTTAAAACATATAGAGGCATGGGCTCACTAGGTGCAATGTCTTCTGGATCCTCTGATAGATATTTCCAATCAGAAACAAAAAAATATGTTCCTGAAGGTGTTGAAGGTCGTGTACCTTTTAAAGGTAAAGTTGGAGATATAATTTACCAATTAATTGGTGGTGTTAAATCAGGTATGGGTTATTGTGGAGCTGCTAACTTAGAAGTTTTAAGAGAAAATACTCAATTTGTTAAAGTTACTCAAGCTTCATTACAAGAAAATCATCCTCATAATATTACAATAACTAGAGAAGCACCTAACTATAGTGTAAAATAATAAAAGAAATTTCACTTATTTATTAAATATTTAAAACTTTTATAAATGATGTTTTAAAGTATTTTTAAATAATATAATTTTGAATTTAATTTTTTTATTTATATAACTCATAAGTTCTAATTATTGAATTTATGAGTTTTTTTCTTTATAATAAAATTGAGAAGGTGAGATAAATGGCTGTTAAAATATTATTAGTAGAAGATGAAGAACCTATTAGAAAGTTCGTTAAAATAAATTTAGAAAGAGAAGGATATACAGTCTTTGAAGCTGGAAGTGGAGAAGAAGGTATTGACATAGCTAGGAGTAAGCAACCTCAAATAGTTGTACTGGATATAATGTTGCCGGGAGTTGATGGTTTTGCAGTTTGTAAAGTTTTAAGAAAAGAATTCCCAAACTTGGGAATAATAATGCTTACTGCTAAGGCTGAAGATTATGATAAAATAATGGGCCTTCAATATGGGACTGATGATTATTTAACTAAACCTTTTAACCCTACAGAGCTAACTTTAAGGATAAAATCTTTAGAGAGAAGGCTTGAACCGGAAGAAGAAATCGATGAAAATTACATTATACAAGAACCTTTTAAGCTAGATTACTATCAAAGAAAATTTTATAAGAATGATGAGGAAATTGAGCTTACCCCAACTGAATACCAAATTATGAAGATATTTATGGAAAATCCAAAAAAGGCTATGAATAGAGATGAAATTTTAAAAATAGTTTGGGGCAATGATTTTATTGGCGATTCAAAAATTGTTGATGTAAATATTAGAAGATTGAGGGCAAAAATTGAAGAAAATCCCGCAAAACCTGAATATATAGAAACGGTATGGGGTCTAGGTTATAGATGGCAAGGTGAATAATTGAAAAATAGAATTGGTAAGAGACTTGTAAAAAGTTACTTATTATTGATTATTACAACAATTGTTATATTAGATATATTTTTGCTGATAGGTTTTAAAACATTCTATTACACAAGTGTAGAAAATGAATTAAAAAGTAGGTTATCTTTTTCTCTTAACTTTTACAACAGGAATTATTCAGATAAAAATTTAGAGGATATAATTTTAGAAGATAATGATATTTTATGGACATATACGAATGCAGAAGTACAAATTTTAACACCAAAAGGAAATATTATAATAGATTCAATAGGTGCAATCTCAAAAGAACCTATTAATTCTCAGGATTTTTTACTCGCAAAATCTGGAACTATGAAAGCTTGGGTTGGGAAATGTGCCACAACTAAGGGTCTTGTAATGGCTTTAACAGGACCTATTATTAATAATTCTGGAAAAACTATTGGATACTTAAGATTTATCGCTTCTATGGAAGAAGCTAACTTAGCTATATTAAAAACTATGTTAACACTTGTAGTATTTTCCATTGTGCTTTCTATTATTACAGCTATTGTTTCAATTTTGATATCCCGTTCCATAGTTAGACCAATAACAGATTTAACTGAAGTTGCTAGAAAGATGGCAGATGGGCAGTATAAGATTAAGGCTAGAAATTGGGAAGATGATGAGATTGGCGAACTTGCCAAAACTTTAAATACTATGTCAGAGGAAATTCTTAAGAAAGAGCAAATCAAAAACGATTTTATTTCTTCCATATCTCATGAGTTGAGAACTCCATTGACTTCAATTAAGGGTTGGGCTGTAGTTTTAAAAGATTCTAAAGGTCAGGAAGATATTATGTCAGAAGGCTTAACTATAATCGAAAATGAGAGTGATAGATTATCAAAAATGGTAGAGGAACTCCTTGATTTTTCAAGGTTTATTTCAGGCAGAATGTCTTTAGAAAAAGAATTATTTGATATTGGACAAACAGTCAGAGATGTTTGTAAACAAATGAAGCCTAGAGCCAATTCAAATAAAATTGATTTTCAAACTGAAATTTTAGAAACTCCATGTGTAACAATAGGTGATGAAAATAGAATTAAACAGTTATTAATTAATATTGTAGATAATGCGATAAAATTCACTTCAGAAAATGGTTGGGTAAAGGTTCAATCATTTGATGAGAATAACAACTTTGTAATTCTTGTTTCTGATAATGGTTGTGGCATGAACAAAAAAGATTTAGAACATGTTAAGGAAAAATTCTATAAAGGCAAACATTCTAAGAGTCATTCAGGACTTGGACTTTCCATATCCGATGAAATAGTTAAATTGCACAACGGAAGCCTTGATATTTTTTCTGAATTAAATATAGGAACAACTGTGAAAATTACTATACCAATAATTAAGGAGGAAAAAGCAGAATGAAAAAGTTATTTTTAATTTTTATTTTACTCCTCTTAAGTGCTTGTTCAATTATCAATACTGATCGTACAAGTATTCAGACTCCCGAGGTGGCAAAGCCTCCTATTTACGGAAAATGGACTATAAGTAAATATATTAATACCTACAAGACAAATGATGATAATTTTCAATATAAAGATATTATTGGTAGTGATGTTCTTTTCGCTAGTGATGAAGCTATGGTTAGTGGTGATTACATTATTAATCCTTCTTATAGGACAAAAAGGGTTAATGTTGATGAATATTTATATAAAAAATATAATCTAAACTATAAAAATTTAAATATTGAAAATAAAGATGCTTTTGCTATTTCTTTAAAACAAAAAGATTTTACTAATTATGAAATTATAAAGGTTTCAGATGATACTGCCTTTATTATAAGAAACAACTTCATCTTTCAAATCTCTAAAACAGATGATGATTTAACTGAAGATCAGCTAAAAGTTGATATAAGTAGAAATAGGGAGGATAGCTCAGGACTAACTATTGAAAATTTAAGCGATAAAGCTGACACTGGTTTAATGCTTGGTCTTAAAGAACCAAATCAATCAAAACTACCATCTTTCAACTATAAAACTTTATATATTAAGTTTTCTCCTGAAGGAGTAGAAAATGTCTATGAAAGTCCAAATATTTTATTACCTAGAAAAGATGGCTTTTATCAAGTTGAAATTCAAAGAGTTTCAAAAAAAGATGAAATTTCTGATAATCTTTTGATTAAAAAAAGAGTAGATCCTCTAAATGATAGGCAAGCAAAGGAAAAAATCTATCAAATTGAAGACAATAATATTTTAAAAAATATAAATTTTATTTCTGAAGATATTATTAATATTGAAAATATAAGCGTTGAAAAAAATTTAAGAAAATTAAGGATATATGACATTAATAACATTGAAAAGAAAGAGCCTCTACAAATTGCTTACTTTATTAGTTCTGATGACAATAAAGCATTAATAAAAGAAACTAATGATAAATTAAAAGATAATGATAATATTGGAATATATAGAGAAAATGGTTATTGGAAGTTGATGGGAAGAGATAACGCATCTAATGGATATTTTATTAAGGATTTTGACTTAAATATTGTTTTGCCTAATTCAATAAATAAGTATAATGTTTTAAATATTCCTATGACTGATTTAAAAAAATTTAATTCTAAAATAAAAGATGCTTTTATTTCTCCAGATAATAAATATTTAATTACATTGGAAAATACTATGTTAAAGATATATAATATAGGAAATGGAAATATAGTTTCGAATGCTATTTTTGAAAGAGAGATTGGTCAAGACACAAGTGTCATCATGAGTCAATGGTCAATGGGTAGATATTCGAAATTATGGCAAAAAGAAATAACTAGAAAAAATTAAGAGGTGTGAAGTGGGACAAATTAAAGAACTGATTATATCAAACAGTGATTATTTAGCACTTACTATAGGGACAATAATTTTAGGAGTAATATTTACTTTTATAGCAAATTTTATGGCTAAAGAATTAAAGTTTGTAAAATATATTCCAGGATTGGTACTATTTTTTATTGGTATGTTTTCAATATTTTTAGTTACAGATAAATTATTTGAAAAATCCAGTCTAGATAATTTAATTATTTTTGTGACAGGAGTTTCATCAGGCTTGATATCTTTGATATTTGCTTTGATAATTGGCATCTGTTCATCAAGCAAAAATAGATATAGGAGAAATGACAGGAGATAGTCATTTCTCTTTTTCTTTCATTAGACTTGTTATGTCTATCTGCCCGCCAATAATTTTAAGCTTTTTAGCTCTAGATTGCCTTTTAACTAATATTTCATATTTTAAAGCCTGAGATTTATCTTTAAGTTTATAGGTATATAAAAACTTTACTGGTAGGCGAGCTCTAGTATATTTAGATGCTAATCCCTTATTATGCTTTTCAAGTCTTTTTTCTAGATTATTTGTAATCCCAGTGTATAAACTTTTATCTGCACACTCTAAAATATATAAATAATAGCTATCGTTCTTTTTCATAATTTATAACTTCCTTGATAATAGAATAATCAAATCCTCTAGCTAATAAAAATCTAATAACCTTATTTAGATTTTCAAAAGAATAATCATTATTAGCTTTTTTTAAAAATAACTCATGAGCATTATTGTATTCAAGTTCATCATCAATTTCAGCAGATGCTTTTTCAATTATATTTTTTGATATTCCCTTTTCAAACAGGCTATATTTGATTTTTTTACTTCCATGCTTTTTTAATATTTGAGCGTCATGTATATAGGATACAGCGTAAGAATAGTCATCTAAAAATCCTTTTTCTGTGAGTAAATCAATTGTTTTTTCTATGTTATCATTAGATATTTTTTTTCTATATAAATAATCTTTAATCTGCTTAGAACTTTTTATATTAGAAAGATATCTGCAGGCTAAAATAAAGGCTCGAGTAAGTTGGTCTTGTTCATATAAACTATTATCGAAGTCATCAGAAACTTCAAGTCCCTTATATAAATTAAATTTAACCAGACTATCCTCAACAATACTTACGCTTTTGCCATTATTAAATTCAACTAAAAATTCATTTTTCTTATAAGTAATTTTATTAATAATCATAACTATATATTAGTTTAACAGAAAATTAAGATTAAAAAAACTAAGAATAGTCATAAGTCTTGAAAATTATGTAAAAATTAAATATAATCAGAATGGTTAAAATTCACTTAAATAATTTAAAAATGGTAATAATTGCCTAAAAAGTATATAATATAGTTAGTTTTATTAGGAGTTGGAATATGTTTGAATTAATTTCACAAGTTTTGAAATACGTATTTATAATTATTATTTATCTTTTTATTTTCAGTATTTTAAGACTGATGTATCTTGATATTAGGCAAATGGGTACAAGAGGCACGTCCCTTGAGAATTCTTATTTAAAAGTTGTGAATAGACTAGATTCACTTTCTTTCAAAATGCAGGAGTATTATTTATTAGGTGGTAGTGTAACTTTAGGAAGGTCATCTAAAAATGATATAGTTATTAAAGATAAATTTGTGAGTAAAAATCATCTGAATATAACTGAAAGAAATGGAATTTTTTATTTAGAAGATTTAAATTCAGCTAATGGAACCTATTTAAATGGAGAAAAAGTTGATGCTGGAACTTTGATCGAGCTTCAAAATGGCGACAAAATAGGTGTTGGGTTTATTCAATTTATATTTGTTGAAAATAGGTAAAAAGGTGAAATATGATAAATTTTTTGCTTAAAAATAGAAGACCAGGAAATCTTCTTCTTATTTTTGAACTCTTATCTATATTTCTATTATTCTTTTATAATAATAAACATATAGATAGGTATATTGCAATTTTATTTGTTGGTTTAGTTTTAATTATATACATTTCAAATTTAGTTTTAAGTAGGGTTTCTACTGGAGATAATTATATATTTTTAATAGTATCAATGCTTATGACTATAGGTATTGTAACTATATATAGAATATCACCAACTTTAGGGTTAAGACAATTAGTGTGGGCTCTTATAGGTATTTTAACTTTTTACTTAACATACTTTGTTATTAGGGTAATGAGACGACTTGAAAATTTAACAACTCTTTATTTAGGCTTTTCAATTTTATTTTTTCTTTTAACATTAATTTTTGGTAAGGAATTACATGGTTCAAAAAACTGGATTGTATTTGGCAATGATGCGTTTTCAATCCAACTTTCGGAAATAACAAAAATACTTGTAATGTTTTTAATTGCATCTTTTTATACAAAATTTCAAGATAAATTGGAAAGAAATGGTTTTAAACATTCATCATATTATTTGATGATTGTCATGTATGTATTTATAGGATTTTTGTTCCTACAAAAAGATTTAGGTACTGCAGTTGTATTTATGGGCATTTATACTTGCTTGCAATTCGTATATGATAAAGATAGAACTTCACTTATAGTTAATATTTGCCTTATGATTTTTGGGGCTATTGTATCCTATTTCTTATTTTCACATGTAAGAACAAGGGTAACTATTTGGTTAAGCCCACTTGGAGCTATAAAAGGAAGAGCAGGTCAGGTAACAGAAGCTTTGTTTGCCATAGGTGAGGGAGGATTCTTTGGTTCTGGCATTGGTTTAGGTTATCCATCTCTAGTTGGCGTTAATGAATCAGATTTTATTTTTTCGGTTATATGTGAAGAAATGGGTGTATTTATGGGAATAGGTATAATTATGCTATTTATGCTATTAATATATAGAGCCGTAAAAATTGCCCTTAATCAAGAATTTATTTTCTATAGAATTTTAGCGTTGGCAGTAGCAATACTTTTTGCAATTCATGCTTTTTTAAATATAGGAGGGGTTATAAAATTAATACCAATGACAGGTTTAACCTTGCCCTTTGTATCATATGGAGGTAGTGCTATGATTTCTAGTTTTGTAGCTTTGGGCATTTTGCAGTTTACCGGAGAAGATATTTCTTATTTATATTCTAGGAGTTCAAATAATGAAAGCAAGTGAAAATAAAAGAATACTTGTGCTTTTAATTTTTTTAATAATTCTTTTATTAGCACCAATTGTATATTTAACATATTTTACAATTTTTAAAGCTCAAGATGCTATAAAAAATCCTGCCAACAAAAGACCTATGATGGCTGAAAATGCAGTAAAAAGAGGAAATATTTATGATAGAGATGGTAATGTCTTAGCTTATTCTACGGGCGAAAAATTTCAATATCAAAGAGTTTACAATTACCCTGTAATATACTCTCATATTGTGGGATATTCAAATAAAATTGTTTCAAAATATGGCATTGAAAAAGAATACAATAGTTACCTTCTCGGAAAAGAAGGGTCTAAATTATTAAAAACCTTTAAGTCAATTTTCAATAAAAAATTAGATTTAAATATGGGCGATTCTTTAATACTTACAACAAACACAGAGCTTCAAAAGAAAACAAGGTCAGTATTAGGGGAAAATAATGAAAAAGGTTCAGTTGTAATAATGAATCCAAAAAACGGTGAAATATTATCCATGGTTTCTCTTCCAGATTTTAACTCTCAAAATATTGCTCAAGATATGGCACAAATAAATAAAAATAACAACGGAGCTTTGTTTAACAATTCAACATTAGGAAAATTTGCACCTGGTTCTGTTTTTAAAATTGTAAGTGCTGATGCTATTCTTGAATCAGGTATCAGCCAAAACTATAATGATAAGGGTACAGAAAAAATTGATAATGGTCGTGAGTTTAAAAATTCAACTGGAAAAGCATATGGAAGGATTAATTTAAAAACAGCTTTTACACATTCAGTTAATACTTACTTTGTAAGAAAAACTGTTGATGTAGGTTTGGATATATATTCAAATGTTTGTCAAAAATTTATGATTAATAAAAAGGTTGACTTTGACTTACCTTTAGAAACTTCAACGTGGGATTATAATCGCCAGGGTTTTGATAAAACAGCTCTAGGATCTGCAGGTATAGGTCACGATAATATACTGGTAACACCTCTTGAAATGTGTATGATAACTTCTGCCATTGCAAATGATGGAGTTATGATGAAACCTCATTTAGTTAAGGCTATAAATGGCAGCGATGGTAAAAATATTTTAATAAATAATCCTGAAGTATTATCAGAATGTACCTCTAAAGAAAATGCTAACATTATTAAAAATATGATGGTTAATGTTGTTAATAATGGTACTGGTACAGAAGCTTATGTAAAGGGTTATCAAGTCGCAGGAAAAACAGGTACGGCTCAACTAAATATTCAAGAAGGAACAAATAACGCTTGGTTTGTTGGTTTTGCTCCTGCAAATGACCCTAAGATTGCCATTGCCGTTGTAATTCCAAATGTTTCAGATTATGGTGGAGAAGTAGCAGCACCAATAGCTAGAAAATTAATAAAATTTGCTCTTGATAATATTGATTTTGATCAGTGAGGTATTTATGATTAATGGTAATTTTGTAACAGCCTTTATAGCTGCTGCCGGAATGGGAAAAAGAATGAATGCTCCAATTAATAAACAATTTTTGTCTATTGAAGGAGTTCCGATTTTAGCTCATACTATAAAAAAAATAGAAGCTTCAAAATACGTTGATTTCATTTTGCTTATTATAAAAAGCTCCGATTTAAATTATTTAAGCCAAATAATTTCAAAATACAAAATCAATACGAATTACAAGATATGCTATGGAGGAAATGAAAGGCAAGACTCCATAAATAATGGTTTAATGAATATGCCAAAGTCAACAGATATAATCCTAACCCATGATGGTGCCAGACCTTTTGTATGTGTGGAAAAAATTGATCAGGCAATAGAGAGCGTTTTTGAAACTGGGGCTTGCACCTTAGCAAATAAAGTCAAGGACACTATAAAGTTTTCATACGATGGTAAAAATGCTGATTATACACCTAATAGGGCACTTTTATGGCAAGTCCAAACTCCTCAAGTTTTTTTGGCTGATGTTTTAAAAAGTGCTTATAAGCAAGCCTACAGCGAGGGATATTATGGAACTGATGACTGTTCACTTGTTGAAAAAACTGGCAGAAAAATTAAACTGATTGACAATTCATATGATAATATAAAGATTACAACAAAAGAAGATTTAATTTTTGCAAAAGCAATTTTAAGAAAGAAGGATTTATGAGAGTAGGACTCGGTTTTGATGTTCATAAATTAGTAAATGATAGAGATTTAATTATTGGTGGTATTAAAATACCTCATAAACTTGGACTTTTGGGTCATTCTGATGCTGATGTTCTTATACACGCTATAATGGATTCTATATTAGGCGCTATGGCAAAAAGAGATATAGGATACCATTTCCCAGACACTGACAATAAATATAAAAATATAGACTCAAAAATTTTACTTTCTAAAGTTTATGATTTAATGGTAGAAGAAAATTATAAAATTATAAATATAGATTGTGTAGTTTCAGCACAAAAACCTAAACTTGCACCATATATTGATAGTATGAGAAAAGTTATTGCTGAAATTTTAAATACACAAATAGAAAACATATCTATTAAGGCTACAACAACTGAAGGCTTAGGTTATGTCGGTAAGGAATTAGGAATATCGGCACAAGCAGTTGCTTTAATTGAAAAGGAGAAATAAAGTTGAAATTATTTATTGATACTGCAAATTTAGAAGAAATAAGAGAGATTAATTCTTGGGGTGTGGTGGACGGAGTTACGACTAATCCATCCCTCATTGCAAAAAATGGTGGTATTGTAAAAGAAGTGTATAAGGAAATATTATCTATTGTTCAAGGACCTGTATCATTAGAGGTTAATAGTGATGATTATAAATCTATGATAGAAGAGGCGAGAGATCTTTCTAAGCTGGGTAAAAATGTTGTAATAAAAATACCCATTACTGAAGAAGGACTTAAGGCATGCTCTATTCTTTCTAAAGAAAAAATAAGGGTTAATATAACTCTTGTATTTTCAGCAAGTCAAGCACTTTTAGCTGCAAGAAGCGGAGCTTCATTTGTAAGCCCTTTTGTTGGCAGGCTAGATGATATTGGACAAGATGGTATTTCTTTAATAAGGGATATTGCAACAATATTTAAAGAACATCAAATTACTACACAAATAATTGCTGCTAGCATTAGATCAGTCGACCATGTTAAAAAAGCAGCATTAGTTGGAGCAGATATCTCTACTGTTCCATATAAAATTTTTAAAGAAATGATAGTACATGATTTAACAGATAAAGGTATTACTAAATTTAAAGAAGATTATAATAAAGTATATAAAAAAGGAGAGTAAAAATGGATAGAAATTTAGCACTTAATTTAGCAAGAGTTACAGAAGCTGCAGCTTTAAGTGCCGGCAAATGGCTTGGAAAAGGCGATAAAAATGGTGCCGACGGAGCAGCAGTTGATGCAATGAGAAGAATGTTTGATACAGTTGAAATTGACGGAACTGTTGTTATAGGAGAAGGGGAAATTGACGAAGCACCTATGCTATACATAGGCGAAAAGATTGGCACAAAAAGTGGTGAAGAACAAGTAGATATTGCTGTTGACCCAATTGATGGCACAAATTCTGTAGCTGCTGGTGGCACAAATTCTATTGCAGTTCTTGCAGTTGCTCCAAAGGGATGTCTTCTAAATGCACCCGATATATATATGGATAAAATAGCTTGTGGACCTAAGGCAAAGGGGGCAATAAAACTTGATGATTCTCCAACCGAAAATATCAAAAGAGTTGCTGAAAAATTAAATAAAAATATTGATGAAATCACAGTGGCGATTCTTGATAGACCAAGACACGAAAAAATTATCAAAGAAATTAGAAAATTAGGAGCAAGAATCAAAAAAGTTTCTGATGGTGATATTGTTACTGCTATTGAATGTTGTTTTGAAGAATCAGGTGTAGATTTAATTATGGGTAGAGGGGGTGCCCCAGAAGGAGTAATCGCTGCTGCTGCGTTAAAATGTTTAGGCGGAGATTTCCAAGGCAGACTTCATCCAACTGATGAAAAACAAGAGGCAAGATGTAAAGATTTGCATTCTGATTTAAATAAGGTTTATGAAATAGATGATTTGGTTAAGGGAAATGAAGTTATTTTTTCTGTAACAGGAATTTCCAAGGGTGAAATATTAGATGGAGTAAAATATTATGAAAATAATATTGCTACAACTGAGTCTTTGGTATTAAGATTACCAAGTGGCACTCAAAGATTTATTAAGTCAACTCATAGACTAGATTTAAAACCTGATTATGCAAAATAGAGTGGAATTTTATGGCGAATGAAAACAAAAATTCAATTACCTTAAAAAATAAACCAATAAATGATTTAAAAAATATTGCTTTGTCAATGGGGTTAAAGGATGACGAATCTTTTAACCGCACTGACTATTATAATTATATTGTTTACGGAACTAAGCCTAAAATTAAGTCTTATACAAAAAAAGATCTAATAAATCTTAGTATCAAAGATTTGAGAGAAATTGCAAATGAACTAGATATAGCTTCATCATATAAATATAAAAAAGAACCTTTAATTGAGCTTATTGTTGAAAAATATAAAAATTCAGATCTTGATACTGATTCAGATTTAACTAGCAAAACAACAGTTGAATTAAGAGAGATTGCAAAAGAACTTAACATATCAAAACCATACTTATATAAAAAAGACCAATTAATTAAAGTTATTGAAGAAAAATATGAAGAAAATTTAGAATATAAAGATGATATTTATTCTGAAGACCAAGATGATAAGGATAAAGAACTTTATACTCCAGATGAAAATTTAGAAGAAGATATAGAAGATAATGAACTAGAAGATGAAATAGATAAAATTGAAGAATCTCATGCTAAAAAATTCGGTATTGAATTAGATGAAATCTCTAATAATGCGACTGAGGCAGTTGGCAAGATGGATGACGCTAAGTATGTATGTGGTATTCTAGAACTTCATCAAGATGGATATGGTTTTTTGAGAGTTAGTAACTTTTTACCATCAGAAGGCGATATTTATGTTTCCCCATCTCAAATTAGAAGATTTAGACTTAGAAATGGAGATAAAATTCTTGGTATTGTAAGACCCTCAAAAGATGGAGAATCTTATAATGGTTTAATTTATATCAATGAAGTTAATGACAAAAAACCGAATCTTGCTACAAATAGACCATATTTTGAAAATTTGACACCAATCTATCCAAGAGAAAAAATAAAAATGGAGTTTGATCCTAAAGACATTGCAACAAGAGTTATTGATTTGATTTGTCCAGTAGGTAAAGGGCAGAGAGGTCTTATTGTTTCTCCACCAAAATCAGGAAAAACAACATTATTGAAAAAAATAGCTAAATCTATAGAAAAAAATTACCCTGAAATAGAATTATTTGTTTTGTTAATAGATGAAAGACCTGAAGAGGTCACAGATATGCAAAGATCTGTTAAGGGACAAGTCGTTTATTCGACTTTTGATGAAACTCCTAAAAATCACACAAGAGTTGCGGAAATGGTGCTTGATAGGGCAAAAAGATTAGTTGAACAAGGAAAAGATGTTGTTATACTTTTAGATTCATTAACAAGACTTTCAAGAGCTTATAATTTGATAACTCCATCGTCAGGAAAAACATTATCAGGTGGTCTTGATCCCTTATCTTTACACAAGCCAAAAAGATTTTTTGGAGCCGCTAGAAATATCGAAGAGGGAGGTTCTCTAACCATACTTGCAACAGCTTTAGTTGAAACAGGATCACGCATGGATGATATTATTTTTGAAGAATTCAAAGGAACTGGCAATATGGAACTTCATCTAGATAGAAAATTGTCAGAAAAAAGAATTTTCCCTGCAATAGATATTTACAAGTCTGGAACTAGAAAAGAAGAACTTTTACTAAATCAAGATGAACTTAATTTTGCATTTAATATAAGAAATGCTATGTCCTATAATTCATCAAATGAAGTTACGGAAGTCTTACTTGATGAAATTACAAAAACAATAAATAATAAAACTTTTGTTAGGGATTCAAAAATAATTAAGAATTTATCTTAGACTTGTATTTTTTGTAAAATTATTATATAATACTAAGGTAATTTATTTGAATTTCAAACGTTCATATGATATAATACACAATCGTTAATAGATAGGGGGCTTAGAAATGAAAAAAGAAATTCACCCAGAATACAAAGAAGCAACAGTAACATGTGCTTGTGGTAACACTTTTAAAACTGGTTCTGTAAAAGAAAATCTTAAAGTTGAAGTTTGCTCAGAATGTCATCCATTCTTTACTGGTAAACAAAAATTTACTGATACTGGTGGAAGAATTGAAAAATTCAACAAAAAATATAAGAGGAATAATTAAGAGGTTAGCAGGCGCTAGCCTTTTTTAATACAAATATGAAAATTAAAGAAGCCCTATCTAAAGCCATTGTATATCTTAACGAAAGAAAATTTACAGACCCTCTTTATGAATCACGACTTATTCTTTCACTAATATTAGAAAAAGATATTTCATTTATTTATGCCTATTTAGATTTGGAACTTGAACCTAAAGATGAAGAAAAATTTTTCAAAATACTAAAAATGCGACAATCTGGACAACCTCTCCAATATATACTTGAAGAAACTTATTTCATGGGTAAGAAATTTAAGATAAATAGAGGAGTTCTTATACCCAGAAAAGAAACAGAAATTTCTGTGGAAGTAATTTCAGATATTATTAAAAAAAACAAGTGTAAAAGTTTTTTAGAAATTGGTTGTGGTAGTGGCATAGTTACAATAATGGTAAATTTATTGACTAATATAAATTGTAGCTGTCTTGATATTTCTGACTTAGCTATAGAAAATACTAAAACTAATATTAAAAATTTAGGGGCTAATGTCCAAGTATTCAAGAGCAATTTATTTGAAAATGTCGAAGGAAAATTTGATATAATATATTCAAATCCACCCTATATAAAAACAGGTGAAATTAAAAATTTACAGGATGAAGTTAAAAATTTTGAACCCATCAGCGCCCTAGACGGTGGAGAGAGTGGACTTGAATTTTACAAAAAAATAATAAAACAATCAACAAATTATTTGAATGATAATGGTTTTCTCATATTTGAAATTGGTTACGACCAAAAAGATTCAATTGAAAATTTAATGAGTAAAGATTTTAATATATATTTTAAAAAAGACCTACAGGGATATTACAGAGTAGCTGTAGGTAAAAGAAGGTGTTAATATGTACGAAAAATTATCTGTATTTGAAGATAGATATAATGAACTTGAAAAAAGTTTGATGGATATAAATGTTATTAATAATTCAAGCTTATATCAAAAGACAGCCATTGAACATGCAGAACTTCAACCCATAGTAAGTAAATATAGGGAATATAAAAAAACTAAGGAAAATTTAAATGATTCTAAGGCATTGTTGGCAGAAAAATTAGATGATGATATGAAAGACTTAGTTAAAGACGATATTTCTACTAACGAAAAAAACTTAGAAAAAATTGAAGAAGATTTAAAAATATTATTGATTCCAAAAGACCCTAACGACAAGAAAAATGTTATGGTTGAAATTAGAGCTGGAGCTGGTGGGGATGAAGCTGCATTGTTTGCTGGGACCTTATTTAGACAATATGTTCGATACGCTGAAAGATGCGGATGGAAAGTAGATATTATATCCACAAATGAAATTGGAATTGGTGGTTACAAAGAAGTTGTATTTATGATAATAGGTAGGGGGGCATACTCTAGATTAAAATATGAATCTGGAGTTCACAGAGTGCAAAGAGTTCCCGAAACTGAAAGTGGTGGAAGAATTCATACTTCAACAGCAACAGTTGCAGTATTGCCTGAAGTTGAAGATGTTGAAGTTGAAATTGACCCAACAGAAATAAAATTTGATGTTTTTAGGGCATCAGGTAATGGGGGTCAATGCGTAAACACTACTGACTCTGCTGTAAGACTTACCCATATTCCTACAGGAATTGTAATATCATGTCAAGATGAAAAGTCACAGTTAATGAATAAAGAAAAAGCCATGAAACTTTTAAGGGCTAAACTTTATGATTTAAAAATTCAAGAACAAAATGAGAAAAATTCCGCTCAAAGACTTTCACAAGTAGGAACAGGAGATAGGTCAGAACGTATAAGAACCTATAATTATCCACAAGGAAGAGTTACAGACCACAGGATAAATTATACTACCCATCAGATTGATTCTATTAATGACGGAGAACTTGATGAATTAATAGATGCATTAACAGCAGCCGACCAAATTAAAAAATTAGAAAATATAGATAAGGGTAAATAATTTATATACCAATCAGGAGGCTATTATGAATTATTTTATAAATTTAGATAAGAAAATTTATCTATATATAGAAAAAATATCAGATAATAAAAAGCTTGTGGAAAACTGGTATACAATATGCAGACTTTTACACAATATTTTATATCTGCCTTTTATATTTTTTGCTCCTAAATTTATAGGTCAAATTGTTAAAAGTTTTTTCCATAATAATTTTCCTACCGATCCTTCAATTATGGAATTAATTTATAGCAGAAGTTTTTATATTGATTTTTTAAAAGTCATTTTAACAATACTTCTAATTTTCTTATCTACTTATTTCAGAAAGTTGGCAAATAAACTGGATGAGTATTTAAATGGATATACTTTAAATTATTTTAAAGTAATAACAACAATAATATTTATAGGTGTATTTTTAGGCTTTATAATTTATAAAACAAAATAAGCTTATATAATATTGACTGCAAAATTTGAATTTCATCAATTTTCTTAATTGATATTTATAAATAAATAATGTATAATAACTTCATTGCTATCGTAGCTCAGTAGGTAGAGCACTACATTGGTAATGTAGAGGTCGGGGGTTCAAATCCCCCCGTTAGCTCCATTTTTTATTAATTTTGTCTTAGCTTGATGCTAAGGCTTTTTTGTTAACGAAAAAAATTTTAAAGACATTTTAATTATATTTATAGGGGTTAGAAGAAACTTTTAAAATCACTATTATTAATAAATTATTAAAAAGTTTCTTTAATGGGTAGAAGTAAAACAACAATTTTATTTTGGAGGCTCTTATGGAAATAAAAGCAATATCCGCATTTTCAGATAATTACATTTGGACTATAATAAAAAATAATAAGCTTATTTTTGTAGATACAGGTCAGGCTCAACCTGTTCTGGATTTTATAAAGGACAAAGAGCCGATAGCTATTCTACTAACCCACAAACATGATGATCATGTTGGAGGAGTTTTTGAAATAAAGAAAAAATATCCTGATATTAAAGTGTATGGTCCTATTGAAACTCGTGATCTAAACGATATTACATTAAAAGATAATGATAATTTTCAATTATTAGGTGAGAATTTTAAGGTTATAGAAACATCTGGTCATACTGATTATCATATTTCTTATCTAATGGGTGATAACTTATTTTGTGGAGATGCACTATTTTTAGCAGGTTGTGGCAGAGTTTTCACCGGTGATTATAAAAAAAGCTACGAATCTATGAAAAAATTTGCTAACCTTGATGATAATATTAACGTTTATGCCGGCCATGAGTATGGACTTTCAAACTTAAAATTTGTAAAATCAATTATGAACACTGAGCAAGTAATTAGGTCTTACGAGGAAGTTCTTAAGAAAAATAAAAGAGGTCAAATAACTTTGCCATCTACTATTGGTCAAGAAAAGAAAATTAATCCCTTTATGATGGCAAAAAGTTTAGAGGAATTTATAAAACTAAGAAAGGAAAAAGATAATTTTTAATGGAATTAAAGATTAATATATATTCACCACAAACAGCTAGAGATAAAACAAACTTTTCCATTATTATGGCTCTTGGAATAAATAACTTATATGAAGCAAGTGAGTTATTTGATAATGGAATTTGTAACTTTGTTGGAATTGGCAAAGCTGACTTAAAGAGGGAATTTGTTGTATGACTTTAAAATATAAAATTCAATCACTTTTTAATAAAATGTTTAAAATATCAAAGGTTAGCTTAATTCTAATAACTATAAATATTATAGTTTTTATGATAATGACCCTTTGCGGTGGAAGTCAAAATATAGATGTTCTTATTAAATTTAATGCCATGAATAAAATTTTAGTCTACCAAGGTCAGTGGTGGAGATTAATTTGTCCTATTTTTATTCATATAGGCATTGCACATCTATTAATGAATATGTATTTTCTCTATATTGTTGGCTCAATTTTTGAAAACCTTTATGGTTCATTAAGATATTTAATTATTTATATAGCCTGTGGATTAATGGGAAATTTTATTTCTTATGCCTTTAGTAATCCCTACACAATTAGTGCTGGAGCATCAACTTCTTTATATGGTCTTTTTGGTCTTGCAATTGGCTTAATGATTAGATATAAAGATGATAAAGTTTTAAGCTCTTTTGGCAAAAGTTTTTTATTTATAATTGTCGTTAACATTTTTTATTCTTTTCTAAATCCTTCTATTGGGGTATTGGGTCATTTTGGAGGCTTATTAGGTGGATATCTTTGTTCAGGAATTTTTCCCGTTTTAAATAAAAAAATGCCAAAAAATAAAGTTCTTATTAATATTTGTGCATTTATTATAATATCTATTCTTTGTATTTTGTACGGAAACCTTAGTGTTAGATATGGATTAATGAAATAATTTTAGGAGATTGTTATGTTAAGATATGATATTGACGAAAAATATAAGTGGGATTTAGAAAAAATTTATAAAAATCTCAATGAATTTAAAAAAGATTATGAAGAAATAAAAAAAGGTATTGAAAAGCTTTGTAAATTTAATGGAAAAATCTGCCAATCAGCAAAAAGTCTAGAAGAATTTTTAAAATTAGATGAAAAGGTTGAAAGAAAAATAGAAAAGCTTTATGTTTATGCTTCTTTAAAATCTGATGAAAATACAAGAGAAACAGCAAATCAAGAATTAAAACAAGAGGCTATGAATTTATATTCTGAATTTATAGGAAAGTTATCTTTTGTAAAGTCGCAGATACTTAAAGAAGATTATAAACTTATTGAAAAATACTTAGAAGAGAACGAAAATTTAAAAATTTACAAGCATTATTTCAAAGATTTATTCAGAAATAAAAATCATATACTTTCAGACAAGGAAGAAAAAATTATAGCTTCCTATAATAAATTAGGTAAAGTTCCAGAAAATACTTATATGCTTTTTACTAATGCAGACTTGAAGTTTCCATATGTTTTGAAAGGTGATAAGAAAATTGAAATTACAAACGCTAATTTTACGCATTTGCAAGAAGATAAGGATAGAAATTTTAGAAAAGAAGTCTATGAAAAGTTCTATTCCACCTATAAACAATTCCAAGAAACATCTGCTAGCTTATTAAATGGAGAGCTTATAAATCACTACACACAAGCAAAACTTAGAAATTTTGAATCAAGTAGGCAAATGGCACTTTTTACTAATAATATTTCAGAAGATGTTTATGATAATCTTATTGATGTAATTAATGACAATTTGGATATAAATAAAGACTATATTTCTCTTAGAAAAGAAATTTTAAATTTAAATGATTTAGCTTTTTACGATATTTATATGCCATTAGTATCTGATTATAATTTAAAATATTCTTTCGAAGAAGCAAAAGAAATTATTCTTGAAGCATTAAAGCCCCTTGGTAATGATTATATTAATAATGCAAGGCGTGGTTTCGAGTCAAGATGGTTTGATGTATGCCCAAATGAAGGTAAGAGGTCGGGAGCTTATTCTTCCGGTTCATATGATACTGAGCCTTATATACTTCTAAATTACAACAATACTCTTGATTCCTTATTTACTACAGTCCATGAGTTAGGTCATTCAATGCATTCTTATTATACAAATACATCACAACCTTATATTTATAGTTCATATTCAATTTTTCTTGCAGAAATTGCTTCCACCACTAATGAACTTCTTCTTTTAAATTATATGTTGGATAATACTGAAAATAAAAAGGAAAAAGCATATCTTTTAAATCATTATGTTAATTCTTTTAAATCTACTATTTTTAGGCAAGCAATGTTTGCAGAATTTGAACATAAAGCAAATCTTTTAGTTGGTCAGTCAAAACCTATAAATGGACAAATATTAGATGAAATATATAAGGACTTAAATATTAAATATTATGGAAAAGATATAAAAGTAGATGAGTACATTTCTTGTGAGTGGACAAGAATTCCTCATTTTTATATGTTCTATTATGTATATCAATATGCCACAGGGTTTTCAAGTGCAGTAACTTTATCTAATAATATTCTCCATGGAAGTAAAAAAGATACAATTAATTATCTAGACTTCTTAAAAGCAGGCAACAGTGCTTATCCCCTTGAAATTTTAAAAAGAGCTGGTGTTGATATGACAAAGAAAGACGATTTACAAAAAGCCATGAATATTGCAAGGGAAAAACTTGATGAATTAAATAATATATTAAAATAAGAAACATGCTGATTTCAAAATTACTGAAGTCAGCTTTTTATTATTTTAAGCCAAAATAATGTTCTAATATTTGACAAAAGTGAAAGATAATCATATACTAAAATATTATAAGATAATTATGGAGGGTCTATGATTAGTATCAGAGAAATATTTAAAAATACAGAAAATTATATAGACAAAGAGATTGAAATTTGTGGATGGATTAAAACTAACAGAGGTTCAAAAAATTTTGGTTTTATTGAGCTTACTGATGGCACTAATTTTAATTCATTACAAGTCGTATATGGAAAGGAGCTTGGAAATTTTTCTGAAATTGAAAAATATACATTGAGCTCTTCTCTTATAATTAAGGGAAAATTAGTAGAATCCCCTGGGGCTAATCAGTCATTTGAACTTCAGGCTAAGGAAATTAAACTTATAGGCGCTGCAGATAATACTTATCCTCTACAAAAGAAAAGACACACAATGGAATATCTTAGAACAGTAAGTCATCTTCGCCCGCGTACAAATACTTTTAATGCAGTATTTAGGGTCAGATCATTAATTGCTTATGCAATTCATAAATTTTTCCAAGAAAGAGGTTTCGTTTATTTTCATGCACCAATTATAACTGCTTCTGATGCAGAAGGTGCTGGAGAAATGTTTCAAGTAACAACATTACCTTTAGAAGATATACCTAAAAATGATGAAGGAAAAGTAGATTACAAAAAAGACTTTTTTGGTAAAGAAACTAACTTAACTGTTTCAGGTCAATTAGAAGATGAAGCTTTTGCTCTTGCTTTTGGTAATGTTTATACTTTTGGACCAACATTTAGAGCAGAAAATTCTAATACACCAAGGCATGCAGCAGAATTTTGGATGATAGAGCCTGAAATGGCATTTGCAGATTTAAATGTTAACATGGATGTGGCAGAAGCTATGTTAAAATATATCATCAGATATGTGCTTGAAAATGCCAAAGAGGAAATGAAATTCTTTAATAAGTTTATTGATAAAGACCTTTTAGCTCGACTTGACAATGTGGTTTCAAATGAATTTGAAAGAATTACCTATACTCAAGCAATTGAAATATTAGAAAAGGCAAATAAAGAATTTAAATTCCCAGTTAAATGGGGAATAGACTTACAAACTGAACATGAAAGATATATCACAGAAGAAGTTTTCAAAAAACCTGTTTTTGTAACAAATTATCCAAAGGAAATAAAAGCTTTTTATATGACAGAAAACGATGATAAGAAGACAGTAGCAGCTATGGATTTACTTGTTCCTGGGGTTGGAGAAATAATAGGTGGTTCTCAAAGAGAACATCGAATTGAAATCTTAGAAAAGAAAATGAAAGATTTAAATATGAATATGGATGAATATGATTGGTATCTTGATTTGAGAAGATTTGGTACATGTATTCACTCAGGATATGGACTTGGATTTGAAAGAGCCGTTATGTATATTACAGGAATGAAAAATATTAGAGATGTTATACCATTTCCAAGAACAGTAGGGAATGCTAATTATTAAGGAGAATAGATGAAAGATTATAAACCAGAAGTTATTGAAAAAAAATGGCAAGATTATTGGGATGAACACCAAACATATAAGGCTTTAAATGATGATGATAGGGAAAAAATATATCTTTTAGTTGAATTTCCTTATCCATCAGGTCAAGGACTTCATGTTGGCCATCCTCGCCCTTACACAGCACTTGATATAGTTGCGAGAAAAAGACGTTATCAAGGATATAATGTTTTATTTCCTATGGGATGGGATGCTTTTGGACTACCAACGGAAAATTATGCTATAAAAAATAAAATTCATCCAGCAATTGTAACAAAACAAAACATTAAACATTTTAAAGAACAGCTTAAATCAATAGGCTTTTCCTTTGATTGGTCAAGAGAAATTAATACAACTGATCCTGAATATTATAAATGGACCCAATGGATATTTTTACAATTATATAAACATGGCTTAGCATACAAAAAGGAAAGTCCAATAAACTGGTGTCCATCATGTAAAACTGGCTTAGCAAATGAAGAAGTTATTGGCGGTAAATGTGAAAGATGTAACACAGAAGTGGTAAGACGTGTAAAAAGTCAATGGATGCTTAAAATTACTGCCTATGCAGATAGACTTATTGATGATCTTGACGATGTGGATTACATTGAAAGGGTAAAGACTCAACAAAAAAATTGGATTGGAAGAAGTGAAGGGGCAAGTATACTTTTCCCCATCAAAGATTCTGATGAAAAACTTGAAGTTTTTACTACTAGACCAGATACAATATTTGGTGCAACTTACATGGTAATTGCACCTGAACATCCTTTACTTGAAAAATATAAGGATCGTATTATAAACCTTGATGAAATTAATGCATATAAAGAAGAAGTTGCAAAAAAATCTGATTTTGAAAGAACAGAACTTGCTAAGGATAAAACTGGTGTTGAAATTAAGGGATTAAAAGCAATAAATCCAATAAGTAAAAAAGAAATTCCTGTTTGGATATCAGATTATGTTTTAATGTCTTACGGTACTGGAGCAATTATGGCTGTTCCTGCTCATGATACAAGAGATTATGATTTTGCTAAGAAATTTGGATTAGATATTGTAGAAGTTATTAAAGGCGGAGATATATCAAAAGAAGCCTATACAGATACAAATAATGGTATATTAGTAAACTCAGAATTTTTAAATGGTCTTGAAGTTAAGGATGCTAAGGAAAAAATGATTAAATATTTGCTAGAAAACAATCTTGGTAATAAAAAAATTAATTTTAAATTAAGAGATTGGGTTTTTTCTAGACAAAGATATTGGGGAGAACCAATACCTATAGTACATTGTCCAAAGTGCGGTTTTGTACCTGTACCTGAAGACCAACTTCCATTGCTTTTACCAGAAGTTGAAAATTATGAGCCAACAGACGATGGAGAATCACCTTTAGCAAATATTAAAGAATTTGTAGAAACTACTTGTCCTAAATGTGGTTGTTCCGCACATAGAGAAACAGATACAATGCCTCAATGGGCAGGTTCATCTTGGTATTTCTTAAGATATGCAGATCCTCACAATAAAGATGCTTTGGCTTCAAAAGATGCTCTAAATTATTGGACTCCTGTAGATTGGTATAATGGAGGTATGGAACATACAACACTTCATTTACTATACTCTAGATTTTGGCATAAATTTTTATATGACATTGGAGTTGTTCCAACAAAAGAACCTTATGTAAAAAGAACATCTCATGGTATGATTTTAGGTGAAAATAACGAAAAAATGAGCAAATCTCGTGGTAATGTTGTTAATCCTGATGATATTGTTCATGATTATGGTGCTGATACCTTGAGAACTTATGAAATGTTTATTGGAGATTTCGAAAAACCTGTACCTTGGATGGAAACTGGTGTGCGTGGTTGCAGAAGGTTTTTGGATAGAGTTTGGAACTTATCAGATATTTTAGTTGATGGAGATAAATATTCTGAAAGTTTAGAAAAATCAATTCATAAGACAATCAAAAAAGTATCCTATGATTATGAAAATTTAAAGGCTAATACTGCTATTGCAGCTCTTATGAGTTTATTGAATGAATTTGTAGCTAATAAAAATATAACTAAAGCTGATTTTAGGACATTTCTTATGCTATTAAACCCAGTTGCTCCACATATTACTGAAGAATTGTGGGAACAAAATAATTTAGGTGGATATTTAAACGAATCTTCATGGCCAGTTTATGATGAAGAAAAAACTATTGATAATATAGTTGAGATGCCCGTACAATTTAACGGAAAGCTAAGATTCACAATCGAAGTTTCTAAAGATGCTAATGTGGACCAAGCTCGTGAAATTGCAATGAAAAATGAAGCTTATGCTAAAAATATAAAAGATAAGAGAGTTATTAAAGAAATTTTTGTACCTGGAAAAATTTATAATATAGTTGTTAAGTAGTAGGTGATTTTATGAAAAGTATGACAGGTTATGGTTCCTATGAATCTCAAAGCGATAATTATCATTTAAAAATTGATATGAAATCTGTAAACAACAGGTATTGTGATATATTTATTAAATTGCCTGCCTTACTTTTTTCCTATGAAGACAAAATAAAAAGATTCATTAAAAAAGATGTTAAAAGGGGTAAAGTTGAGGTTTTTATTAAACTTAACAAATTAAGTAAAGACGATAATTCCTTTGATGTAGATTTACCTCTGGCAAAAAATTATTATAATGCCTCAAGGGATATTTCAAATTATTTAGGTCTTAATAATGATTTATCTATAAAAGATATTATTACTATGCATGGAGTATTAGTTGAAAGTGAAGATAATGAGGTTTCTAAGGAGCTTGAAGATTTATTATTTACAACTTTAACAAAGACTTTAGAATCTTTTATTACTTCAAGATTAAGTGAAGGTCAAGCCATTAAGGAAGATTTTAAAACTAAACTATCAAGTATAAAAGATATAGTTGCAAAAGTTGAAGAACTTTCACCAATTTCCTTAAAGGAAAATGAAGAAAAATTAAAGAACAAATTAAATAATTATTTAGATGAAAGCGAAATTGATAGACAAAGAATAGCAACAGAATGTTTTTTGCTAGTAGATAAACTTTCTATTGATGAGGAAATCACTAGGCTAAAAATTCATCTAGATAGATTTAATCATATAATGAATTTAGAAGAAAGTATTGGTAGAAAATTGGACTTTTTATTGCAAGAAATTAATAGAGAAATCAATACTATTGGGTCCAAATCCAATAATATTGATATCTTAAATAATGTTGTTCTTGTTAAATCTGAAGTAGAAAGAATTAGAGAACAAGTCCAAAATATTGAGTAGATAAGTATAGAGGTGTAATTTGAGCGGCGGATTTTTATTGGTACTATCAGGCCCATCTGGAAGTGGTAAGGGAACTGTAAGTCAAGCAATAATGAAAGAAAATAAAGAAATTGTATTTTCAACTTCTGTTACTACAAGAACTCCAAGACCTGGAGAAGTTAACGGAGAAAATTACTTTTTTGTTAGTAAAACTAAATTTGAACAAATGGTTGAAAAAGATGAATTATTAGAGCATGCTTTTGTTCATACCAATTACTATGGAACACCCAAACAATTTGTTTTTGACCAGATTGAAAATGGGGAAATTGTACTACTTGAAATTGACGTTCAAGGTGCATTACAGATAAAAAAGAAATATAAGGAAGCTGTTTTTATATTCTTAATTCCACCAACTATGGAAGAATTAAGAAACAGATTAGTAAAAAGAGATACAGAGTCTGAGGAAGAGATTAATACAAGATTTAAAAATGCCTTTAGAGAACTTGATTTTGTAGGTGAATATGACTATTTTGTTATTAACGATAAAGTAAGTCAGGCTGTAATAGATATTGAAAATATTATAGCTGCTGAAAAATTAAGAGTAAAAAGACATAAGGATATTAAAAGTGAAGTTCTAAAAGAAAAGGAGAAGATTTAATGAATATACCTTCATTTAAAGAATTAATGGAAAAATCTGATTCAAGATATGAACTTTGTATGTTAGTTTCAAAAAGGTCCAGAAAATTAGTAGACGGTCAAAAAGCTTTAGTTGATACTGATATGAAAAAACCTGTTTCTGTCGCTTTAGAAGAAGTGATGGAAGGGAAAATAATTTTTGGTCAAGAAATGAGCGACAAAGAATATGAAGAAAAAATTGCAGTAGAAAGATTAGAATTAGAAGAAAAACTTAGAAATGAAATAAAGAATTCACCACAAGAAGAGGAATAATATGCTAAGAAATAAAAAGATTCTTCTAGGTGTTACAGGAGGGATTGCAGCTTATAAATCTCCATCCATTTGTTCGATTTTAAGAAAACAAGGAGCAGAGGTTAAAGTTATAATGACAGAAGCTGCAAAGAAATTTATAAGTCCATTAACTATGCAAACTATGTCAGGCAATATTTGTTATGATCAAATGTTTAATCAATTAACTAACATGGATGTGGGGCATATATCTTTAGCAAAATGGGCTGATATAATTGTAGTAGCTCCAGCGACTGCAAATATTATAGGAAAATTTGCAAACGGAATTTCAGATGACTTGCTGTCAACTGTTTTTATGGCATCAAGGTCTAAAGTTATAATTGCTCCAGCTATGAATACTTATATGTTAAATTCTCCTGCTAATCAAAAAAATATGAAGACTCTTAAAGATAGAGGCATTATTGTTTTAGACACAGAAAAAGATGTGTTAGCTTGTAAAGATGTGGGCGAAGGTAAAATGCTATCTCCTAAGGAAATTGTTGATGAAATTGATACATGTTTAACTGCAAAAGATTTTGAAGGTAAAAATTTTGTAATTACTGCTGGTCCAACTATAGAACCTATAGATCCAGTTAGGTTTTTATCTAATCATTCTTCTGGTAAAATGGGTTATGCCATAGCTAGAAGAGCTAAAAAAAGAGGAGCTAATGTAACTTTAATTTCAGGTCCAACAAATATAGAAATACCAAATGTGGACAATTTTGTAAGAATAAAGACCACTCAGGATATGTTTGACCAAGTTGGCAAGTATTTTGATAATGCTGATGTTTTAATTAAGGCCGCTGCTCCAGCAGATTACAAACCTAAATATTATAGCAAAGAGAAAATCAAGAAAAATTCTTCTTATGATTTAAATAACATTGAGTTAGAAAAAAATCCTGATATAGCTAAATATTATGGAAGTAAAAAATCTAAACAAATTATAGTAGGTTTTGCTGCAGAATCTACTAATATTTATGAGTATGCTAAGGAAAAATTAAATTCGAAAAATTTAGATATGATTGTTGTTAATAATATTGTTAGAGAAGGTGCTGGTTTCTCAGCAGATACTAATATTGCTAGTATTATTGATAAAAATTTAAAGATTGAAGACTTTAATATCATGACAAAAATAGAGCTTGCAGATAAGATTTTAAACAGAATAAGTAAATTATTTAGCTAGGTTATCCTAGCTATTTTAGTAGGTGAAAAAATGTACTGCGATATTTTTATAGAAAATAATTATAATAAAATTGATAATTTATATACCTATATAGTAGACCCTGATATTTATTTAAAAGCTGGCATGAGAGTTATGGTTTCCTTTGGAAATGGAACTAGAGTTGGAATAGTTATGAAAATTTATTCAACTTATAATGGTCCATATTTAAGTAAATTAAAAAATATCATAGATGTTCTTGATGCAGAACCTATTATTTCTGAAGATTTAATCAAGCTTGGTCTTTGGATGAAGGATAGATACCTTTTAGGTTACTCCAAGGCTTTTGCACCCTTACTTCCTCCTGGTGACTTAAAGAAAATAAAAAAATCTGTAAATATAAAAAAATATCCCTACGGTCAGGATCTTGAAGATTTAAAGAAAATAAATTTAGATAAATTATATGAAGATATGGATTCAAATATGAAGAATCTGTGCAATAAACTTTATAAAAAAGGAATTTTAAAGTTTTCATATCTCCCTATCACTAGTATTAAAATAAAAACTGAAAAATATTTGAAAAAATCCAATAATTTTTCTATGGAAAAACTTCAAGGATTAACAAAAAGACAAAGTCAAGCCGTGAATTATATAATAGAAAAAAAGGATGTTTCAAAAAAACTTTTAATGAAAGAACTAAAAATGTCTTCAACTCCTATCGAAGCTCTGATAAAAAAAGACTTAGTTACAGAATTTGATATGGAAGTAAAAAGCGATAAAAAATATATAGGTAAAGTTGGAACTAATCATACATTAAACGAAGAACAAAAAGATGCTATCAGAAGTATAGAAAGTACAAAAAAGGAAGTTTCTATATTATATGGTCTAACAGGAAGCGGAAAAACTGAAGTATATTTAAATTTGTCAAAAATAGCTTTAGATAGAGGTGACGATGTTATAGTTCTTGTGCCTGAAATAGGACTAACATCTCAAATGATTGAAAGATTTAGGAATAAATTTCAAGATGATGTCGCAATTATCCACTCAAAACTATCAAAAGGTCAAAGATATGAAGAATACAGAAAAATACTTAATGGAGATGTGCATATAGTTGTAGGAGTTAGAAGTGCAGTTTTTGTTCCTTTTTCTAATTGTAGTCTTATAATAGTAGATGAGTTTCATGATTCATCATATACTTTTCATGATTCATTAAAATATGACACTATAGAAGTTGCCATAAAAAGAATGGAGAATAAGGGGAAAGTTGTTTTAGGCTCTGCAACACCAGATATTTCACATTTTTATTTGGCACAACAAGGAAAATATAACCTTAGCTGTTTAAGAAACAGAGCTTTTCATGGCTCTAGACTGCCTGATACAAAAATAATAGATATGAGAAAAGAACTATTGATGGGTAATTTATCTATTTTTTCAAGGACTTTAAAAGACAAGATAAAGGAAAAGCTTGAGAAAAATGAACAAATAATTTTATTTTTGAATAGAAGGGGTTTTTCCAATTTTGTATCTTGCAGAACTTGCGGACATGTTATAAAATGTGATAATTGTGATATATCTATGACTTATCACAAAACAAATAATAGACTGATATGTCATTATTGCGGTTATACAAAAAGTCTTCCAAAAATTTGTCCTTCTTGCGGTTCAAAATATATTAAACAATTTGGATTAGGAACACAAAAGGTTGAAGAAGAAGTAAAAAAATTCTTCCCAAATGCAAGAATATTAAGAATGGATAAGGATACAACATCTAAAAAAGATTCTTATGAGAATTATTACCACATGATTAAAAATAAAGAAGTTGATGTTATTATAGGCACTCAGATGATATCTAAGGGTTTTGATTTTCCTGATGTTACCTTAGTTGGAGTAATAGCTTCTGACATATCTTTATATATATCTTCTTATAAATCAAGCGAGGATACATTCCAACTTATTACACAAGTTTCTGGCAGGGCTGGAAGATCTTATAAAAAAGGAGATGTAATTATTCAGTCATATAATCCCAAACATTATGCAATAATGTATGCAGCAGACAATTCATATGAAGGTTTTTATAAGGAAGAGTTAGAGGAGAGAAGGACTTTTCTTTATCCTCCTTTTTCTAAAATAATTAACCTTGAATTTTCATCAACATATGAAAAATTAGCTATTAAATGGGCAAATGCATATTTATATAATATTGGAAAAATTATTGGAAATTTAGATGTTCAAGCAACAAAAATTATTAAACTTCCAAAAATAAAAAATATGTATAGAATTCATTTTTCTTTGAAAGTTTGTCCACAAGATGAGCAAATGTTATTAAAAGTATTAAGAAGGGTAATAAATATCAGTAAGATTAATGATAAAAAGGATATAGATTTAAATATTAAATTTTAAGGTGATATAAATTGGCAATTAGAAATATTAGAACAGACGAAGATACAATATTAAGAAAAAAATCTAAAACAGTTGAAAATTTCAATGATAGATTAAAGGTTTTAGTTGATGATATGTTTGAAACAATGGATTCTGCTGATGGAGTTGGTCTTGCAGCTCCTCAAGTAGGTATGTTAAAAAGGCTTATAGTGGTTGATGATAGAGATGAAGAAAATCAACATAGATTTTATTTAATAAATCCAGTCATTACAAGAAAAGAAGGTAGTGAAGTTTGTCGAGAAGGTTGTCTTTCAATCCCAGGAAAACAAGGCGATGTAAAAAGAGCTACAGATATTGACGTAACTTACAATACTCTTGATGGTAAAGAAGAAAAAATAAATTGCAAAGATTTTTTAGCAAGAATTATACAACATGAAATTGATCACTTAGATGGAATACTATATACAGACAGGGCAGAAAAAATGTATAGAATAGTTCAAAAAGACGATAATTTAGAAGAGTTAGAAATATGAAAATAGTTTTTATGGGAACACCTGATTTTGCAATTCCTACACTAGAAAAATTAAATGAAATTTCAGATGTAAGTCTGGTAGTAAGTCAGGTGGATAAAAAAAAGGGCAGGGGGAAAAAACTATTACCTCCTCCTATAAAGGAAGAAGCCATTAAACTTGGAATAGAAGTTTTTCAACCTGAAAATATTAATTCACAAACATCTATAGAAAAATTAAAAAATATCCAAGCAGATATATTTGTTGTTGTTGCCTATGGGCAAATTTTAAGCAAAGAAGTTCTTCAAATACCAAAACTTTATTGTATTAATGTTCACGCTTCACTTTTACCTTATTTGAGAGGTGCTGCCCCCATTAATAGAGCTATTATTGATGGCTTTGAAGAAAGTGGTGTTTCAATTATGAAAATGGAAGAGGGACTTGATAGCGGTGATGTAGCCTTGCAAAAAAGCCTAGCAATAAAGGATAAAAATGCCTATGAGCTTGAAAATGCTCTGGCTAAAATGGGAGCTGAGTTGATTGAAGAGTTCTTAATTAATTTAGATAAAGGAACAATTCAGTTCAAGGAACAAGACCATTCTAAAATGACATATGCAAAAAAAATCACTAAATCAACTTTTAATATAGATTTTTCTAAGACTAGTGAGGAAATTTTAAATTTAATTAGAGGACTTGATCCTTATTATGGAGCTAGAGCTAAATATAAAGACGAAATTATTAAAATATTTAAAGCTTATAATTATGACTACATTGGAATAGAAGAGCCTGGAACAATTTTAGATAATAATAAAAAATTGATAATTAAAACAGGTGATGGAGCAATTTCTGTTGAAGAGTTACAAATTCCTGGCAAAAAAAGGATGGATATAAAATCATTTCTTTTAGGTCACAATTTTGATAAAAACGAAAGGTTAGGATAATTATGTACTATTATGGTTTTGAATATTTTATTTATCTAGTTCCCGGTATTTTACTTGCACTTTATGCACAAGCTAAAATTTCATCTGCCTATGAGAAGTATGGTAGTATTAATTCAAAAATTAATATTAGTGGGGCTCAAGCTGCAAGAAAAATACTTGATGCTAGTGGTCTTTATGATGTTGAAATTAAAATGATTGGCGGTAGATTAACAGATAATTATAATCCTAGTAACAAAGTTTTAAGCTTATCTAAAGACGTTTATGAAAATACCTCTATAGCTTCAATTTCAATTGCAGCTCATGAAGTTGGTCATGCAATTCAGGATAAGATTGATTATAAACCTTTAAGATTTAGAGAATCTATTGTGCCTATGGCAAATTTAGGATCTAATCTATCTGTTTGGTTTATAATAATAGGCTGTTTTTTTTCATACTTTTTAACTCAGATTGGCGTGGCTCTATTCTTTTTTGCCGTATTGTTTCAAATAGTTACATTACCTGTAGAATTTGATGCATCTAGAAGGGCAAAGCTTGCAATTGAAGATGCTGGTTTTCTAGACCAAGAAGAAATGAAAGGTACAAAAGAAGTTTTAAGTGCTGCAGCTTTAACTTACGTAGGCGCAACACTAACGGCTATTGGTCAATTTTTAAGATTACTTGCTTTAACTAATGGTGGCAGAAGACGAAGATGAATAACATTAGACAAAAAGCACTCTTTATCATAGACAATGTTTATAATAAAGGTGCTTTTTTAGAAGAACAACTGAATATATTTAAGCAATCTAATGTATCTGATAGGGATTTTACCTTTGTTAAAAATATTACCACAGGTGTTATTAGAAATAGGACTTACTTAGATTATGTCATTAAAATCAACTCAAAAATCAGATTTAAAAAGATTCATAAAATAATTGCAATAATTTTAGAAATGGCGATATATCAATGCTATTTTTTAGACAAAATACCGAATTATTCAATAGTCGATGAATCGGTAAAGCTTGCTAAGTTATATGGTAATAAAGGCTCATCATCCTTTGTAAATGCAATTTTAAGAAATATAGTAAGTAAAGATAAAGTAGTAGTAAAAATTGAGGATTCCATAGAAAACTTAAGTGTTTATTACTCTCATCCAAAATTTTATACTAAATATTTTTATGAGAATTACGGTGTAGAACTTACTAAAAATTTATTAAAGGCAAATAATCAAGAGTCGGATTTTGTAATTAGGGTAAACACTTTAAAAACAAAAAAAGATAATCTGTCTAAATTATTAAAAGATGAAAATTTCAATGTAAGAGATGGACTCGTAGCAGATTCTCTTATAATTGAAAATCCAAAAAATATTTTTGATACACAAGCGTTTAGAGAAGGATTTTTTTATGCTCAAGATTTTTCTTCAATTAAAGTATCACAAATTTTAAATCCTAGGAAATATTCCAAGATTTTGGATTTATGTGCAGCACCAGGCGGAAAAAGTACACATCTTGGAGCTCTTTTAGAAAATACAGGTCAAATTGTAGCCTGTGACAAATCTTGGTACAAACTAGATTTAATAAGGGAAAATGCAAAAAGATTAGGAGTAAGTAACATAAAAGTATCTATAAATGATGCAAGTAAGTATAATAATGATTTTGAAGATAAATTTGATTATTGCTTAGTTGATGCTCCTTGTTCTGCAATAGGATTATATAGAAAAAAACCAGATATTAAATGGAACAGAAGTCTTGATGATATCAAAAATTTAGCCCAAATACAAAAAATAATTATTAATAATGCTGGGAGATATGTAAAAAAAGGGGGAGTACTTATCTACTCAACTTGCTCTTTATCTTATAGTGAAAATGAAGGTGTTATTAAAGAATTTTTAGATAGAAACAAAAACTATAAAATTCTAACTATAGAGGGTAAGGATATTTTAAAATTATTTCCCTTTGATAATTATGATGGCTTTTCAATTTGCAAATTACAGAGATTATATTAGCATTTATAAAATTTATCTTTTTCTTATCAGATGAATTTGCTATAATACTATTTACAGGTGATGTAGTGATATTAAATTCAATGTATTTAGATGAATTAAAAGATTATCTAAGCTCTAAAGGTGAAAAATCTTTTAGGGCAAATCAACTTTATACTTTTTTTCATAAAAATAAAAGATGGGATATAGAAAATTCGAATTTATCTAAAAGCACCTTAAAAATTTTACAAAATGATGAAATTAATACTATTAAAATTCTAAAAATTTTTCATTCAAAATTAGACACCACTAAAAAATTTCTTTTTACTTTAGATGATTCAAACGTAATTGAAGGAGTTTTAATGAAGTATAATTTTGGTTATAGTCAATGTATTTCTACTCAAGTTGGTTGTAGAATGGGGTGTGCTTTCTGTGCTTCAACAAAAGATGGACTTTTTAGAAACTTGACACCGGCAGAAATGCTAAACCAAGTATATATAGTTGAAAATTATTTTGGAATAAATGTTAAGAATTTTATTTTGATGGGTTCGGGTGAGCCCTTAGACAATTTTGATAATGTTATTAAGTTTTTAAAGATTTTACATTCAAAAGAAGGTCATAACACTTCATATAGAAATATCACAATATCGACTTGTGGTGTAGTTGATGGTATATATAAATTGATTGATTCGGCTTTACCTATTAATCTTGCTGTGTCTTTGCATCAAACTAACGATTTAGAAAGGTCAAAAATAATGCCTATCAATAGAAAATATAATCTGAACAAGCTTAAGAAAGCTTTAGAAGATTATAATTTAAAAACTAAAAATAGAATTACTTTTGAATATACCCTGATCAAGGGTAAAAATGACACTTTGAAAAATGTAAATGAACTTAAAGATATGTTTCAAAATTTATTTTGTCATATAAATCTTATACCATTAAATCCTATTGAGGAATATAATGAACAAAGACCCAATAGACAAGATATAAATAAATTTAAAAGGCTTTTAGAGGATGCTTCATTTAATGTAACAGTTAGAAGAGAGCTGGGTTCAGATATTGATGCTTCCTGTGGTCAATTGAGAGCCAGTTTATTAAGAGGTGAATTCAATGATTGTTGTAGCTGCGACTAATGTGGGTAAACATAGAAAGAATAATGAAGATTCTTACTATGTTGACGAAAATAAGAAATTTTTTATCTTAGCTGATGGTATGGGAGGTCACTTGGCAGGTGAAACTGCTTCAGGTTTAGCAACCCAAATCCTCAGCAAGAATTTAAGTAGATTGGGTGAAAATCCAAAAGATTCTGATATAATAGAAGAAATTAAAAAATCAATAAAAAATGCAAATGAAGAAATTTTTAATGAATCTAAAGATATTGAACAATATAGAGGTATGGGTACAACCTTGACTTTAGCATATATTAATAATGATGAATTGTTCTTTGCAAATATTGGAGATTCTAGAATTTATAAGATTAATAAAGCTTATAAAAAAATAGAGCAATTAACAAGAGATGATTCTTATGTAAATTATTTAATGGAAATTGGAGAAATTACTGAAGAAGAAGCAAAAGTTCATCCTAAAAAAAATGTACTCACAAAAGCATTAGGTACAAATGAAAAAATTGACTTTGAAATTTCTAAAATTAAGCTAGAAAAGTCTGATATAATATTGCTTTGTTCGGATGGTCTAACAAATATGGTATCTAATGATGATATATTGAATTTAATTATTAAAAATGAACCCACAAAGGTTCATGAAATTCTTATTGATGAAGCTTTAAAAAATGGCGGAATAGATAATGTAACTTTAATCTTGGTATATAATGAGTAGGTGTTTAAATGATTAGTAAAGTTTTAGGAAAAAGATATGAAATTTTAGAAAAAATTGGCACCGGTGGTATGGGCAATGTATATAAAGCTCATGATAGAAGACTTGATAGAATAGTAGCAATAAAGATATTAAAGCTTGAATATAATGATGATAGTAATTTCATCAGAAAATTTAAGAGGGAATCTTTAGCCGCTGCAAGTATTTCATACCCTAATATTGTAAGTATATTTGATGTAGGCAGTGAAACAATTGATGATGATGTTGTTCATTATATTGTTATGGAATATATCGATGGTAAAACTCTAAAAGAGTTGATTAATGAAGATGGTAAACTACCGGAAAAAAGAGCTTTAAACTATGCCTTACAGATTGCCGAAGCTTTGAAAATGGCACATTCTAAACATATAGTCCACAGAGATATAAAATCTCAAAATATTATGGTGACTAAAGATGATAGGGTAAAAGTAACAGACTTTGGTATTGCAAGAGTTGCGGACAATACGACAGTTACTGCAACTAATGCTGTAATGGGAAGTGTTCATTATTTTTCACCTGAACAGGCTAGAGGGGCAAAGGTTGATAATAGAAGTGATATTTATTCTATGGGTATAGTTCTATATGAAATGCTTACTGGAACACTACCTTTTGATGCAGATAATCCTGTTTCAGTTGCTCTTATGCAGGTTCAAACTAATATGCCAAGACCCTCAGATAAAGTTAAAAGCCTTTCTCCAGGTGTTGATGATTTAGTATTAAAAATGACTAGAAAAGATCCCAACAAAAGATATAAAGACGTTTATGATTTAATTAAGGATATAAAATCTATTCTAGTAAACGGAAGAGTTATAGAACCTTTATCTAATTATCAAAAAGAAGATTTAGATGCTACTGTTATTGAAAATCCTATTTACAAACCATCTAATGAGAAAAGATATATAAATAGAAGTAGCAGAGATTTTCCTAAAGATAAAGAAGTTATAAAAAAAGAACGTAAGAAGAAGAATTCTGCTGCACCAGCCATTTTAGGTGTTTTTTGTGCCATTATAATTATTTTCCTTTTGGCAAAAGTTGCACCAAAGGCTATAGCAGGTTTGAATAATAGAGATAAGGTACAAGAAGTTGAACTTGTAGATGTTGTTGGAGCTTTAAAAGGAGAAGCTGAAGCTAAACTTGATAGCCAAGGTCTAAAATATAAAATAACGACTACTGAAGATTCATCAAAAAAATCAGAAGAAGTTATTTCTCAAGACCCAGCGGCTGGAACTATAGTTGAAAAGGGTTCTACCATTAATCTTGTAATTAATTCTTTACCTGATGATGTTGAAATACCTCAAATGAAAAATTATACTTTGGAACTAGCTGAGGATAAACTTAATAATTTAGGTTTAGCAGTTGGTGAAGTGGAATATATATTTGATGAAGAAATTGAAAATGAAAAGATTATTTACACCGAACCTCAAGCTGGAGAGAAAGTGGCGAGAGGAGCTAAAGTTAAGATCTTCATTTCTAAGGGAAAAGATGATGAACCAGTAAAAATACCTTCTTCATATAAAGGTTTGTCACCTGAAGCCCCTAAGGCAGCTCTTGAAAAACTCGGACTTATTGTAAAGATAGAAGAAGGATATTCAGGCGATGTTGGAAAGGGTGAAATTTATAAAATTGATCCTGAACAAGGAACAGAGCTTGCAAAAGGTTCTACTGTAACTCTTTATGTATCTAAGGGACCACAAACAGAAGATATAGTTGATGAATCAGAAGAAAGTGATTCTAATAAAGGTAATAGGGAAGAACAAGATAGTGAAAATAATTCTTCAAATTCTGATGTAAAAACTTATTCTTATAAGATTAAAGTTCCTGACGATGGAAAAACTCATAATATAAAGGCTTATAGAGTTAAAAATTCTAAGGGCGAAGAAGTTAACCAAGACCCAATTTGGAATTACAATAGAGATCCCGGTTCTACAGATAATATAAAACTTATTGGCAAGGGTGTATATGAAATTTATATAGATGACCAATATGTTGGACAAGAAGTAGTGAAGTAATGCAGGGAAAAATTGTAAAACTTTTAGGCGGATTTTATTATATTAAAAGTGGCGATAAACTTATTGAAACTAGGGCTAGAGGAACTTTTAGATATGTAAAAGAGAGTCCTATAGTTGGAGATAATGTTGAATTTAATTATGATGATAATACACTGGGATATATTCAAAAAATATATCCCAGAAAAAATATACTGACAAGACCAAAGGTTGCAAATGTTGATTTAATTGTATTATTTATTCCTCTAAAAAATCCTGACTATAATTTAACACTTATTGATAAAACAATAGTTCAAATAGAAATGTCAAGTATAAACATACTTATTGCCATAAATAAAGCGGATATAGATATTAATAAGGCTGAAAATTTACAAAAAATATATAATATTTGTGGTTTTAATACAATTCTAATTTCAGGGAAAACTGGATTAAATATTGATATCCTAAAAGAAAAATTAAAAGGAAAAACAGTAGCTTTTGCAGGAGTAAGCGGTGCTGGTAAGTCTACAATTTCATCATTGATTTTAGATAAAAAAATTGAAAGCGGCGAGGTTTCTCAAAAAACAGGCAGAGGAAAGCACACAACAAGACATACAGAGCTACATTACAATAGCGATTATTTTATATTTGATACACCCGGATTTTCTTCATTAGATATAAAACTTGATAAAAAAGACCTTTGTCATTATTTCAGAGAATTTGAAAATTATTTGGGTCAATGTAAATTTTTAAATTGCAATCATATTAATGAACCTGATTGTATGATAAAAAGAAAAGTTCAGGATGGAGAAATTCCAATCTCAAGGTACGAGAACTATAAATATTTATATCAAGAATTAAAAAATAAGGAGGAATATTAGTGTTAGCACCTTCAATATTATCAGCTGATTTCACAAATATTAGAGAAGATTTTAAAATTATGAATGAAGAAAAATGCGATTTCATTCATGTGGACATTATGGATGGAAACTACGTGCCAAATATATCCTTTGGTCCTGGAATTGTTAAACAATTAAGGACACTTACAGATATAAAATTTGATAGCACTAAATCCATCAGATGATTTAACGTGTTTAAAATATATTTTAAAAGATTTATACTTAGTTTTAATAATGAGCGTCAATCCTGGTTTTGGTGGACAATCTTTCATTGAAAATTCGCTATTAAAGATTAAGGATTTAAGAAATATTATAAAAGATAATTCCTATGATACTTTAATTGAAGTTGATGGAGGAGTTAAAATTGATAATGCTCAAAAAATTCTTGATGCAGGAGCAGATATTTTAGTTTCAGGTTCAGGAGTTTTTAAAGGCGATATTAGAAATAATATTAAGAAATTCAAAGAATTAATGTCATGAAAAAAGCATTATTAATTTCAGGAGGAAATAGGGTTTCAAAGAAGCTACTTGATAAGTATTTAGACAGATTCATTATAGTCGCTGACGGTGGCATGAAAATGCTAAGAGATTATGATATATTACCTAATCTAATAATCGGAGATATGGACTCTATAGATGATAAGGCTCTTAATTTTATAGAAAAAAATAATATAAAAAGAGAAATTTATCCAAGTCATAAAAATTTAACTGATACAGAAATTTGTTTAGAAAGATTAGTAGATTTAGCTTATGAAGATATAGTAATTACTGGTGCTTTAGGAAGTCGTTTTGACCATGAAATTGCAAATACATTCTTACTTATAGATCTATACAAAAAAAATATTATAGCAAAAATAGTAGATGATAATAACGAAATTTTTTACTTAGAAAAGGGAACTTATTATTTTAAAAAAGATGATAAGAAATATATTTCATTAATATCTTTAAGTAATCAAACTGTTTTTACAAGCGAAGGTTTGGAGTATGAAGTTAAAAATTTTACCATTTGTCGCAATAAACCAGGAGTCGGAGTTAGCAATGAAATAAAAGATGAAATTGGTAAAATAATAATCGAAAAAGGCAAAGTTTTATTAGTTAAATCAAAAGATTAATAAAATAAACTTGCATTATGTATCAAAAGTTGTTATAATAGTTTTTGCATTTAAATTAATAATTTATTGGGAGGTGTCTTATGGCTAAAAGATGTGATATTTGTGGAAAACAAAAAGTATTCGGAAATAAGGTCTCATTCTCTCACCATAAAAGCAATAGAAGCTGGGCTCCAAATATTAGAAGAGTTAAAGCTATAGTTAATGGAAGTACAAAAAGAATTAATATTTGTACAAGATGTTTGAGATCAAAAAAAGTTGAACGTGCAATCTAAAAAGGGGCTGGTTAAGGCTCAATGAATTAGGAATTTTAGAAAAACTAATTTAGAGAGTCTTTAGGTGGCAAGATAAAGGTGATGTTACAGAGTAGAATTGTCTATTCTGCAACATCACCTTTTGTTTTAATTATCTTCAATTACAAATCCTGTAATACGTGACTGTATTGCAAGTTGAGTTCGCGTTTTAAATCCTGTCTTGCTAAGAAGGTGGGCTATGTGAGTTTTGACTGTGTTTTCCGATATGCCTAATTTACTTGCAATTTCATCGTTGCCCACTCCTGTTGTGAGAAGGCGAAGGACCTGTATCTCTCTTGGAGTAAGTTGTGACGAGCTCACCTGTCCTAGCTTGACTTCAGGTGTTTCGTCGGGATAGATGGATTCTCCATTTAATGTTCTTTCAATAATTTCTAAGATGGTATCTTCTGAGACTTCTTTGTACCAGAAACTTTCGATGCCGATCTCTTTTGCTCTATCCATCCAGGATACTTCCGGCATGCTGGTAACGGCTATTATTTTAAGTTCTGGCTTTAGTTTCTTTATCTTTTCTGCTGCATCGAGACCGTTTGAACCATCCTGCATCAGTATGTCCATAATAACCAGGTCGAGTTTAGTATTTAGCACATAGGTATCTGCAAACATGGCGGTGTCGACGCAGTAGGCCACTTCGTAGTCCGGGCATTGGCTGATGTATAGTTTAAACATTTCTCTGGAGACGAACTGATCGTCTACAATCATTATTTTATAGGTCATAGTTTCCTCCTTTTGGCCAGGATAGGTTCAAGGTGAATTGTGGATTAAGTTCTATATTCATCTTGCCACCAAAACTTTTTATCCTTTGATGGATGTTTTTGAGTCCGCCCTTTTCTTTTATCGGTTCTTTAGATGGGATGCCGTCGTTTCTTATCTTGCAATGGATATTTAAATCGCCTTCATCTAACTTAATCCATATATTTTTAGCTTGACCGTGGCGAATAGCATTGTTAAGTGCCTCGTGAACTATATCGACCAAGAGATTTAGATCGCCTTCGTCCCTTGGAGTTTCGCCTTCCAAGTGGACAGCAACTCCTATATCTTTTGCGGTGGAGATAAGTTTTTCGAAATTTGCTTCATTCTTCGAAGAATCTCCCTTTTCACTTAAGAAATCATCTTTTTCATCGAGCATTACGAGACTCTCCATCCATAAGTTTATGAGTTTGTCCCGATCTTCCTTGGTCTTTTTGTCCATATCCAAGTATCGTTTAAAAAATATTAGAGACTGACCGATCTTGTCGTGGATTTTGATTTTCGCCTGCAAGATTTCCTTCTGCCTAGTGTACTCTGCCACGTTCTTTTGGTATTCTTTGAGACTTTTGTTAATCTTTTCAATCTGTCTAGTCTTTTCTTCAATCTCTTGATACAGACCCCACTCAAGGGTGATTTTATACGCCAAGGTTTCCCTGACATTTTCGTGAAGGACAATCTGTATCTGCCAAATATCTCCCAGAGCTTCTACTATGAGGGGATCTCGTTGCAAGATACGAGCATCCTCTTTTATTTTATTATTTCTTACATCTTCTGCACAGACCACATCGTTTACTAGCATGTTTCCAAATACTGCGTAGCTAATATCCTGCATTACTCTATTTACTAAGAGGGGCGTACCGTCAAGCTTTGAAAAACAGATTCCGTCTGGGAGATTGTCCATACTTTCCTTGATGGAGTTCTTACCTATGATACTTTTCTTAGTCTTTATAAAACTTATTGCAAAGAGAATTTCAAGGGCGCATAGGAACAAATCGAAGATTATAAATAGGTAAACGGGAAGGTCTACCATAGGTTTTGCAAAGTAGAGTTTGCCAGTTCCAACCTCTGCCAAAATTTGCATAGAGAAAAAACTCAATAAAAAGATGAATACACTATGCACAAAATACTTGGAGTATAGCTTACTATTTGCTGTATCTACAACAATCTTTACACTTGCTACCAAGACTATGGTGTTAAATAGAAATAGGGTGGCTAGGTTATAGATGCTTAGATTAAAAAGAGTCATAATGCCTCCTTCCAAGATAAATACATAGGTTTATTTCATCCTCTGCAAGATCCTCATCAATTAAGATTTTGCGCTCAGCATAGGTATCTTTATACTTACTTAAGAAAGATTTTTGCTCCACACCAGTAATTCTAATACTTAGAGTAGGTACACGGTCCTTTCTATACAGACTCACCTGGAGAATGTCTATACCAGGCATGTAAAATTCCAACGCATATTGAAAAATTTCATAGAGGTCGAGGCAGTACTTGGCATCGAACCGGCCACTTAGATTCCAATCAAGATTCGTATTAACATCGCTTAGTTTCAAATAGTCGAGGGATTCGGAAAACGCAAGCCTTAGCTCTGCAAGGTCTAGAATCTTTTTATTCTTAGTAATAAGGAATAGATTGGAATATCTCTTTATGTATACGTCTAAGAAACACGCGTGTTTTAGTTTTACTTCAAATAGATCTTCATCTTCAGGAAGATTCATCAAGATATATTTAAGCTGATCGAACTGAGGCTTTAGCTTCATCTGAATGTGCTCTCTGATTTCTCTTGCTTCTTCAACCTTGATCATATTTTTCTCCAAGGCATTATGCGCCTTTAGAAGTTCGTTTTCGTTTAGCATATCTTCACTCATGGAAAGGAGTTTTCTCTTTAGATTGTTGAAATCGGTAAAATCTACAAACCAAAATGATGTGCCGCCAGTAATATTTGCGCTTTCAAGAAGGGTGTCTTCATTGATAAAGATTGGAGATTTAAGCGCCTTGTCAACAAGAGCAAGATCAATATCTTTATACTTTTTCGGACGGAATATCATCTCTTTATTTAAATCCACAATCCCAATATTTAGAGAAGAAAGTTGTAAGAATGATTCGTAGCCCCTGTTGGAAGGCAAAAGTCTCATAAATACCAAGGATTCAATAAATAGTAGCACCATAAGGATGTTAAACTCTGCGCTCTTAAAAATAATTTTAATATATTCAAAAGGCTCCCAGCCAATCATGAATAGAAAAGTATAAAGACCCCATATAAATATGATGAAGATCGGAAGATTTACCGAAGCCAAATGTCGATTCTTAAAAGATGGCATCATGGTAAATACTAAAGTGCAAAGAGCTAAAAGTCCTATGTAGATAATTACGAAATAAAATACTGGACCATACATATTTAGACCTCTGACCTTTGGGTCAATGGAGAAGACGAGTTCGTGGTAGTCATTGGTCAAGATTAATAAGGCGGATACACAAGTAGGTATCCAAAGAATATTCCAATACTTGCTTATACCTTCTCTCTCGGATTTACCGACGTGAAGAGATGTGAGGAACACGAGCTGAGTTAAAATGAGTGGAAAGACGAAGTAGAAGTTTCTTATAACTCTTACCGCATCTTCATTATTTATAAAGATTTCGTACTTAACAGTCCTCACAGTAAGGTAACAGATGAGAAGTATGCCGATGAGTTTAAATCTTGTGACTATAGAATGTCTAAGGACTCTACTGATCATATTGTGCATCCACAAGAAAATTACAACTGTATAGAGAACAAGCACCATGGTATGCACAGGGAAATTCACTAAATTATAAAAATCCAAAGCATGCAAAACACATGCGGCTAAAACCAAAAATATAGAAACGATATAACTAATAATTTCTTTGCGATACATAGTAGCCTCCTTCCAAAAATGAAATAAAATTTACTCAATTATTGATTTAACAAAATAAAGAAATTGTTAAACTAATTATATCAAAAAGAATATATTTATTCTAATTCGAAAAAAATTTAAAAAAAGTTAAAAAATTTCAAAAAAATCATACTTTCGGGTGATGTGTAATAGAAAACAATTTTGTAAGATAAAGACAGAAAGTGAAAAATATTTCCATACAAGCAATAAGGAGGATGCTATGCCAAAGAAACGGAAGAAAATTAAACTCATACTACTAATTCTCGTGGCAATACTTCTGACTGGATTTAAAGAACCAAGCGAAGTAAAGATCTATGTAAATGGCAAGCTAATTAAATCAGACCAGCCACCGATCATTAAGAGTAGCAGAACCTTTGTCCCGGTTCGCGTTATTGCAGAAGATCTCGGCGCAAAGGTTGAATACAATAGAGAAGATAGAACCGTCAACATAGAAAGAGATGATGCAAGTATCCATATAGCCATAGGAGAAGACATGGTCTGGTTCTCAGATGAGATAAAAGCTGGTCCAGTTCCGATAGATGCACCGGCGTTTATAAAAAATAACAGAACCTACATTCCACTTAGAGCCGTTTCTGAGCTCTTCGAAATGAATGTCAATTGGGATGCCAAGAAAAGAGCGGTCTACATAGATGAAAAACCTGTGCCAGTTGGATTACTCAAAGTGGACAATGCAGGAAATGAACTTATAAAGAAACTTAGAGAAAAGAAAGTCTTTGACAAGGACGCATATGTAGCAGAAGCAAGTGATTACGAAGTAGAATATCGTGGCAGGAAGGAGATCGGTTTTTGGATCACCCTTAGAAAAGATAATCCATTTGACGAAGCACTTGCGGAGTTAGTCGGACACTACTTTATAAACGAAACAGGAACCATGGTCTTAAAATATAACGTGGTTAAAGATAAATTTGAAAGAATTTATTAAAAATTATTTAATTTAAGGAGGATAACATGGGATTTATCAAAGCATTTACAGGTGCATTAGGCGGCACATTCGCAGATCAATGGAAAGATTTTTACGGACCGATGGAAGGAGCCCCGGCAACTGCGGCAGTATTTCCAGGAGTACCAATGGGCACAAACAACGATAGAGGAGAAAATTACAAAGGAAATGACAATGTAATTACCAACGGAACTAGGGTCATCGTTCTAGAAGGAACTGCCCTTGTAACCATCCAAGACGGAGCAATCACCGGCATAATTACAGAAATAGGCGGATATATTTACAGCACAGACGATCCAAATTCGAAATCCATATTTTCAGGGGACGGACTGATGGACTCCATAGTCAAAACATCCTGGGAAAAATTTAAGTTTGGAGGCATACCGGCGACGAACCAACTGCTCTTCTATGTAAACCTAAAAGAAATACCAAACAATAGATTTGGAACGCAAAGTGAAATCTATTGGGACGACGCCTTCTTCGGCACCCAAGTAGGAGCAGTAACCAGAGGAACATACACGGTTCAAATCGTGGACCCAATCTTATTTATAAAAAATTTCGTTCCAGTTAAATATCTAAGTTCTGGAGCACCAGCCTTCGATTTAGGCGATATGGATAACGAAGCTTCAGAACAACTATTTAATGAAGTAGTTGGCAGTCTATCAGCAGCATTCTCAAACTATACCAACGACCCAACCAGGGGCAATAGGATGAGCAAGATCCAAGGAGATCAAATTGGATTTGCAAAATCTCTATCAGCTGCAGTTGAAGACGGTTACGAATGGAGAACCACCCGCGGTTTAGAAATTGTGAAGACAGCCATCTTAGCCATCGAATATGACGAAGACACCAAGGAAATGATGAAGGATGTCAAGAGAGCCGATGCACTTTCAGGGTCCCGTGGCAATTCATTTATGCAACAATCAGTGGCAAGAGGTATGCAAGCCGCAGGAGAAAATGGTGGCGGAGCAAACATGGCATTTATGGGAATGGGCATGAACGCTGCGGGAAATATGATGGGAGGGGTTCAACAACCAAGTACGGGAAACTCCTACCAACCTAATTTTGGTGGTGGTCAGATAAATCAAAACCAAGCACAAAACCAAGGCTATTATGACCAAACCCAAAATCAAGGGCAAAATCAAAACCAAGTACAAAGCCAACCACAAGAAGATCCAACTGAAAAACTAATAAAGATGAAGAAACTTCTCGATGCAGAAGTCATAAGCCAAGAAGAATTTGACAAAATGAAGAGAGAATTACTAGGACTATAGGTGATCTTATGAAGGACGATGTAAAAATAATAGATATGTCAAGCGACTTAAAAGACGGTCAGATCAAATGTCCTAAGTGTGGATCAACAGACATAGAGACCAACACCAAGACCGGTAAGCTCAGATGTAATTTCTGTAGAACTGAATTCGAACCAGAGCTCGCACCAGAAGATCAAGATATAAGTACATTGGAAGGAACTACTATGGGAAGTGGAGCCGCAGACATAGACGAAGCATCGCAAAGCTTGGTGACAGTTAAATGCGAAAGCTGTGGCGCAGAAGTAGTCATAGACACCAACACCACCACTCAAGCAAGATGTCACTGGTGTCGCAACACTCTATCTATCAACAATATCATACCGAATGGAGCAGTGCCAGACGTCATCCTTCCATTTAGCGTCACAAAGAGCGACGCAAGGGAAGAGATAGAAAAATTCGTCAAACAGAGAAAATTTTTCGCCCATCCAAAGTTCACAAGAGAGTTTAGTACAGAAAACATCTGTGGAGTCTACCTTCCATACATGCTTGTGGATGTAAACGCCCACATGCACCTATGGGGCGAAGGTCAAATAGAAACGAATAGTTACGAAGTCGGCACAGGGGACAACAGACATACAGAGTACGATGCAGATAGCTACGAAATCGAAAGGGACTTCGATATATTTATAGATGATCTATCCATAGAATCATCCAGCGACAAACTGGACTACACAGCCAAGGACAAAACTACAAACATCATAAACGCCATCATGCCCTTTGATACAGAAAACTCTGTGAAGTTCAACGCCAACTACATGAAGGGCTACACCTCAGAGAAGAGAGATAGTAATATCGATTTTCTAAGAGAAACAGTCTTTGCACAAAGCTCCGACGTAGCAAGACTTGCGGCAAAGGAGACTGTGGAAGAATACGACAGAGGCGTAAGATGGGAGGACGAAGACTACAAAGTAAAAGGCGATTCCTGGAAGGCAGCCTATCTACCAGTGTGGCTCTACAGCTACATGGAAAAGAAAAAAGGTAAGAACCTCCTTCACTACGTGGCAGTAAACGCAAGGACCAAGGAAACTATGGGTAGCGTGCCAATAAACTTTATGAAACTATTCTTCGCATCAGTATTAGTAGAAATTTTAGGCGGACTAGCAGCATTAGTCTTGAATCTAGTTGCAGCAATGAGCATGTTTGACGATACAAAATTCCAAGACTCAAGACAGTTCTTCTGGTTGCTATTAGTATCAGGATTCGTATTCTTCTACACAATCTACGCAAGGTATAGAAACTCAGACGAAAGACACCACTACGAAGTAGAAACCAAGCACGAAATAAGTAACCTAGTTTGTGAAGATAAGTTTGTAAAAAATCTAAAAGGACTTGTAGAATCTTATATCGAAGGCGAAAACTCAAGTGAATTAAAGGGCAACAGGCTCGATCTAACTATGGACAAACACCTTAAAAAGGCAAAAGAAAGGGGAATCTTAGACGAAGTCGAAGAAGATAAAAAGAGGCTAAACGAGACTTTTGACAAGAAGAAGTAAAAGTAAATGGGACAGCAACAACTGTAAGTGGAAATTCTTTTGTCCTAACTATGTACGGATATAAAACTGACATAGTTAAGTACAAAGAAAAAGCACCAGCACCACCAACACCAGAAACAGTTAAAATCACATTCGACTAAAATGGTGGTACCGGAACCATGGCGGATGTAACTAAGAATAAGGACGAATCATACAAATTACCAGCATGTGGATTTACACCACCAGCAGGCAAAGAATTCAAAGTATGGCAAGTAGATGGAACAGAAAAGAATGTTGGCGATAACATAGTATTAAATGGAAATAAAAATATCAAAGCAGTATGGAAAGATATAGGAAGCGTTCCTCCGACTCCACCTGTTCCACAATATAGTTAAGCGGAAATGTGAGGGATATTATGAAAAGAAATTTTAAATTTTTAATTATTTTTATGGTGGCGATGGTGCTTCTTACCGGTTGCAAAAATGGTAAAAGTTCACCGAAGGTAGAAAATAAAGATGTAAATGCAAATTTTGCGGTGGAAAATTCTAAGGATACTTCTAAAGTTAAGGAAAATTTAAAGCCTGTTGACGGAGCGGTTATCGGTTCAATGTCTTCCTACGTTGAGGACAGAGAAGTTTGGAAGGACTTCGTCGATGAAAAATACATAGATTTTGCAAAGAGGGATTTTGGCATCCACGTGCCTAGGATTCTTTTGGATTCTAAGGACGCCAAAGTGGCAAACGATGAGATTGATGGCTTGGTAAAAGATATAAAGAATCTATATACTACTCATAAAAAGGATATGGTAGATTACGATAGTGGAATTAACTCCTCTTTTTCCGTTTATCAAGATGACCGTGTGCTAAGTATCATGGTCGAAGTTGCCAATATTTGGGAGGGCGAGTTTCCAATTTACAGAGTGTTTAACTTCTCTCTTCCTGATGGAAAATTAATAAATGACGAAGAGCTTATGAAGAGCATGGGCATAGAGAAGGAAGAGATCCTCGGGATGATTGAAAATAGTGTGAGTGAGGAACAATCCATGGCTGCGAAAATCTACTATAGCGATGTAACTGATTCTTCCTACGTCTATAATCCTTCCAACCACACCGGAAAGATTCTAAACGATCTATGGGATAGTTACGATTACAAAAATCGCCAAATTTTTATAGACGAAGTGGGTACACCTACACTTGCCTTTACTCAATATTTAAACGTGGACATGGGACAGTTGCCGGAGCTTCTAAAACTAAAGATAGATAGATTCAATAAAAGTGAGATTTCCGATGAATATTTAAGAATGGCAAGAAAACTCGGTGTCGATCCAAATAACGAAAAGTACAAGGCCTTTGTAATCTATCTTGGCTCTTGTTACGATGAGAATACCTTGAAAGCTCCTCTTGAAAAGCTATATGCTTGGACAAGTATTTTTACTAATTACGAAGATCCAAACATGCTTATTTCAATAAAAGATAGCGAAGTAGGCGACAGACCTTACTTAAATGGAGAACAATGTTACCTAGTAATTCCTAAGTACAAAAATGCTTCAGTTTCTCTAAAGGAACTGCAACTTTCTGAGGATGGAAAATTAAAAGAGGTTGAAAATCTATACCTAGATGCCCTTTCAAGCAGTGGAATCACATTTGTCATGCAAAATATAAGTGACATCGCTCCAAATGGTAAGATCACCATCAGGTACAGAGACGACACTTTTGAGTTCTCTCCTTCAATCAGTCTAAAGGACGGCAGTTTGGTGTTACCGGAGGAAATAAAAGATGGAGAAGAGATCCTCGATTGGAATAGTTTAGTTAACGAGGAAACCTCTTCACCAATGATGTTTGATAGAATCTTGTCCATAATGGGCAAGGGTTGATTAATAATCGAATAAACGATATGAAAGGGGCAATTTATGAAGAAAGGAAATTAAGTAAAAAGAAGAAGATAATCTTATTAATCCTTCTACGATTAATACCAAATCGATTCGACTCAAGAGAGGGTGCAACATAGCCAAGTATCAAGAGCTTACAAAGGCAGTCGACGATACCTATCAGCCGAATTTCAGTGGCTAGTCTCAGTAGCCACAACAAAATCAAAATATAGATCTTGTTGAAAAGTGAATACAAATATAAAAATTTAAGGAGGTAAAACGACTAAAATGAAAAAGAAGATATTATTGACCATTGCTATGTGCGTGATATTATCCGTGGGTATGACAGCCTGCGGAAGCAAGGAAAAGAGCACTGCTGTTCAATCTACGAACAAGGTAATCAGCGTAACTCCTACAGATGGCTATGTGGCAAAACCACAGGAAGGTTATGAGCAGATCATGATTTTCCCAAAGGACAAGCAGGATGATAATAACACCGAGTATATACAAATTGACGCAGTTGATCCGGACGGAACGCTCAATTCTTTGGTGGGCTTTACTCTCAAGGGATATAAGGAAGGAACGACGGATTACACCATGGACAAACTTAATGCCGATCTTGACGCAAAGGCAAGTGAAGAAAAGGCATCAGGTGTTGTAGGCACATTTGACAACAAGACTAGCGTGAAACTTGGAGAGGTGGATTATGTCAAATTCGATTTGACAAGAAATGGAGCTGATGCAAACGAATATTACGGCGTTGTGGACGGGACTCCCGTATACATTACAGTCGTCGGGCTCATCGACAAAGATGGCGTAAGCGACATGCTGAACTCTATAGAGTACAAAATCAATAAATAGACAGTCAACAATTATCTTAGTCGCCTTTATTTTGTCTAAGATGGATCGTCAAAAATAAAAATGTTTTAAGGAGGTAGCAGATATGGGACTTTTCAGTAAAAAAATATGTGTAATATGCAGTGAAAAGGCAGGGCTTCTCTCGAGGCTAAAGCTCGAGAACGATGACTTCGTCTGTGGTAACTGCCAAAAGAAGCTTTCCCCATTCTTTGATCACAAAGACAAGGTTCATACTGAAAAAGAGATACGCGACCACATCGCATGGCGTGAATCGACGAGAGAAGAAGTCATTGCATTCCAAGCGGACGATAGCGTTCAACTAGATGGAAAAGACCTGCTTTTAATCAATCACGACGAAGGAAAATTCGTTTTAATCGAAAGCGGAACTAAGAAAGAAGAAGCAGATGTCTTTTCACTTGATGAGATAGTAGACGCTATGTTAACCGTTGAGGAGAAAAAGAAGGAAATTAAAAAGGAGATAGACGGAGAGAAAAAGCCATACCATCCGCCACATTACTCATACAAATATCATTTCCTGCTCTCTGTGAGATTGAATAATCCCTATATAAAGGAGATTGAATTCAGACTGCATCAGATTGCCATAGATGGCGGGGATGATGCAGACGGCTATCGAGCACCGTCAATTTTAGAAAAGGCAACCGGATTTTACGTTTGGAGGGAGAAACAACTGAATGGCAATGACTTTCTCCATCGTTCCAATTTCGCCCTGTCAAGTTCACCAGGCGGATATGGTCCAAAGGGCTCGACTACAATGACTGATTTTAACATAGAGCAATTCGACAAAATGGTCAATGTTGGAAGCAAAGTAGTGGAGCTGCTCACCGGTCAGCAAAGGGAACCAGCCTTTAAATCCACGAGGGATTGGTTATAAATCCGAACTCTTTAAGTTTTGAGATTGAAATGAAAAAAACTTACTTAGTTTAAACAAATACGCTGAGTAAGTTTTTTAATGCTACTCAGGAAAAGAATATCTCCGGGAACAACAATTTAAAGCAATTTTTCTCCTCGAGAACAGCTTAAATATCAACATCTTACACAATACTTGACTATGTTGCAAGTCTTGTTTCTGGTCTTTTTTTCTTGCCATAAAAATTCCTCCTGATTATTATTATCTTATCAGGAGGAGTTTCTATACACAAACTATTTCACGGTTTCTATTAAATGCTTAATTGCTTATTTTCTCATAAGTTTTAACTCAATATAAGCTTTGTTTATTTCCTGGCTCAATGTTTCGGCTTCACAAAAAATCTTGAATTCTTCCTCTGTTCCGTTTGCCGTATGATACTTCCCAAAATTCAACATGAAGTCTATCGGCATATTTTTTTGCTGTTACAGCCATATCTAAAAAGTTAATGGCTGATCCAACTTTTCCTTTTTGATATACACATATTCCCGTACTATGAAAGATAAGTCAAGAAAATAGAAATCTATTATTATACAATTAATCAAGTTAAAAAGGCTAAGAATATCTCTGTTCTTAACCTTTTCTCTTGCCACCTAAAGACTCTTTAAATTAGTTTTTCTAAAATCCCTAATTCAATTAGCCTTTAGGTCCCTTTTTTATTTGTATTATATTTATAATATATTTACATTTTTTAAATTCATTTAATTTTACAACCTATCACATCTAAAATCATTTTATCATATTTTTATTGAATATAAATGTTTTTATGTTTGATAAATATTTCTAAGAAAAACAATAAAAAAACATAAGGAAAAGTGTTAGATAATTTAAAAAAAGTGGGTATACAGAAATAACAAAAGATTTGAACTGATGATTCCACGAGTTTAAAATTTTCTTACAAAGAAAAGGAGATGTTATTTAATGAATAATAGTTATGATGAAAGAGTCAAATTTGTTAATGGTAATTACCACTCTTTAGTTCATGCAAGAAAACCAAAAGATATAGATGATAAGAAAGCCTACATTATAGGTACTGGTCTTGCTGCATTGGCTGCGGGTGGATTTTTAGTAAAAGATGCTCATATGAAAGGAGAAAATATTACTTTTATTGAACAATTAGAATTGCCTGGTGGAAGTTTAGATGGAGAATTTAAGCCTGAACACAGAGGATATGTTGCCAGAGGTGGTAGAGAGATGGGTCACCATTTTGAAATTTTGTGGGACTTGTACAGTGCGATTCCATCTTCTGAAAATCCAGAAGAATCAATACTAGATCATTTCTTCTACATTAATTTAGACGATCCAAATTTCAGTAAATGTCGTATAACTCACGAAAATGGTAAAAGATATGACGAAGAAAAATTCAACTT
>QWCE01000830.1_pt1 | contig 54292 bp, 44 predicted proteins | sample 1972531 | NCBI WGS metagenome assembly QWCE01 (sample SAMN09866716, study PRJNA288562) | Human gut metagenome isolate term4_stool, whole genome shotgun sequencing...
TAAAACTTGAAGGTGTAGATTATAATACAAGTGATTAAAACTTGAAGGTGTAAACTATAATAATAGTCTATGGCTATTGATTTAGTCTTGGATTTATTGTTTCTTTCAAGTGATTAAAACTTGAAGGAATAAACTATAATAATAGTATACTCAATGATTAAAACTTGAAGGTGTAGATTATAATAGTCTATTTAATGATTAAAACATTATAATAATAGTCTATTTAATGATTAAAACTTGAAAGAGTAGACTATAATAATAGCCTACTCAATGATTCACACTTTAACATCTAATTCTTAAGATGTCATCTTCACCTTCCTTTTCAAGTGTTAACAATGTAGCCTTAGACAAGTCAATGGCTTCACCTACTGTACTAGTAGCATCACTACTACATGCAATATAAGTCTGACCACCAGCCTTCATAGTAAACATGACTGAGTTACCATAACTAGATGGAACTACTATAGCTTGTTTAACTGTGTTGATTTCCTCAGCATCAAATGCTCTTTCAGATTTAACACTCCATTTACCTGCATAAGTTTTCAATGTACTAAAGATATTCATAATGTTTGTGTGGTTAACCTATACACCACAAGGTTCTAATGTTAATTCAAATTCACTAGAAGAGTAATGAGTTAACTTTCCATCTAACAGTTATTATGCCATGTTACAAAGTGTCCTTTGTAATACTCACACCAATATAGACCATTGAATCCTAACTCTTCTACTGTGCCTTTAATAGTAGAACTATCTAATAAGATAATAGTTTCCATATACTTAATAGTTATACCATTCACTATATTCATCACTGCCTGATGTAGTATCTATGTACTCAGGATAGTTATTCTCCAAAACTTTAATGTATGCTCTAGCAGTATCAACTCTGTTAGTTTGATAGTTTAATGCTATGAGAGATAGCACTAAGAGTAGTGCTAATGTGTAGATGATTAGATTCTTGTTCATGATTTAAATGTTTTTAGTTATTAATTCAAATACTATGGAATAGTAATAAGCATGCTACTATAAAACATGAGGGGGGACTATCCCAAAGTTCAAAGTCAATGGGGGTGTAATGAGTGATTACTCCCCACACTTATACACCAAAAAATAAAATTTTAAAATTAGAAAACTCCCCTCATTTATACACCAAAAAAAATAAAAAAAATAAAATTTAAAAATAATTCAATTGTATATTTATATGCATCAAGGATGTATTTAGGTGGACAGCCATTTAACTCTAACCTTCAAGTGAAGTTATTCTACTGATACTTAGTGACTTGACATTTATTAACTATAGATATTTAGGTATCTCAACTATTTTACATACCTTTGCAGAGTGATTGATGGAACAATAATTCATAATGTAAGAGCTTTTAAAGAAAAATGGGATGGTTGGATTTCATGTTTCCACACTACTCTGGTTTGTGAAAATAGGAGTAGTTTTCTTTTAATTAAATAGTTGTAATATGCTTGTAGACCCTAATAAATGTGTTATCTTTAATCATTCTATAATAGAAGAGAAAGAAGATACACTAGAAGAGAAGAAGTTAAAGAGGTTAATTAATCTCAGAGATAAGTGTGATGACAGGTATGGTATGTTAACTATATATTCATTAATAGCATTGTTAGCTGTTTTAGTTAATGCAATGTTACAGGGAATACCATTGTATTTGAAGTATTTAGTGTTGATTCCTATATCACTTTCAATACCTCTGGGTATTTATTTAGTAGGAGTAGGGTTCTTGATTTATAGTAAGTATTTAGATAAAAAGATAAGGAAGTTATGAAAGTAGTAGTAGAAGATAAGAATAGAATTAAAGAGGTAGTATTTAAGTATCCTCATCTAATGAGTGGTAGTGCTGCTAATGATATTAAGGAAGAGTATTATGATATACTTGAACTTGAAGAAGAGTTAGATAAATACAGACATCATGTTAGATCACTAGAGTCTATAATACTAGAGAAGAAGAAAGAATTTATTAGTAAATCTGAACTATTCTCTTTAGTATTTGAGACTAAAGAAGAGGAACAAGTAGATAGGGTTACAGTTAATGGTGCTGTTATTAATCCTACTGATGCAAGTAACAAGAATTATGGATTAAAATAGTGTATAGATTGCTCTATAGCTTAATGGATAAAGCAACAGATTTCTAATCTGTGTATCTGAGTTCGATTCTCAGTAGAGTAACTAAATACAGATGAAGATAGACAAATTTAACTGAAAAAGATTACTTAGTATTTGCTAACTGTAGGCTAGCAAGGTTAGTGTGAGAATAGTAATTAAAGTAGGGTATATTTGAAGATGGTTTCTATCTAGTTAAGAAAGGTACAGCTTAACTCACAGGTTCAAATCCTGTCATCTGCACAAAAGGTTTTTCTTTTTGATAAAACATTTGCTAACTTAGAGTACTATGAGTTGATGAATGGTTTTCTTTTACCTTGGCATTAGGATAAAAGCAAAACTCACATTGGAATGAAGCTTAAGTGGTATATAGCCCCTGACTGTTAATCAGGTGATAGTAGGTTCAAGTCCTATCATTCCAGCATAACATATTAACTTCAAATTTATATTGTTATGAAAAGAGTTCTTAATTTAGTAAAGAAAGCAGTTAAAGCATATTGTGAATTAGCTGCACAGAACTATGCATGGAGATATACTGGTAACACATTTATCTCTAATGAATAGTTGATAATTTAAGAGACTGGGTTGAGCAAATTGCTCTTCCCAATTAATAGTTGAAGTTAAGTTAATATTGGAGTATAATCAGTAATTGGTAGCTGGGGGGACTGTAAATCCCTTCTCTCTGAGACTGGGGGTTCGAGTCCCTCTACTCCAACTTAGGTTTTTTCATTGACAAGGAAAAATAATATGCAAATTGCTTTCATGTATGAAATAAAATACATACCTTTGTAACATCAAAATAAAAGATATATGGATAGTTTATTAATACCTATAGATGACTTTAATGATAGTCCAAGTAATTCAGAATTAACCTTCTTCACTACATTCATTAGTGTATTGGAAGGAATTAAAACTAGAATTAAGAACTTACATTGGGCATCAGAGAAGTTAGATATTAGAGATAAAAGAGGTGCTCATTTATACTTAGATGAGTTCTTAGATGCAGTAATTGATTATCAGGATAAACTGGCTGAAAGTTGTCAAGGTATTCTAGGTTCAATGAGTACTACAGCTATTAGTGGAACTCCATTTGTAGCTAATAATCCAGCAGAGTTAATGACATACTGTAGAGAGAAGACATTAAACTTCTATAATAACTTGCCTAGTAGTACAGTCTATGCAGGTATTAAATCAGAGACAGAAGTATTGATACTTAATATCAATAAGTACACATTCTTATTTAGATTAACTGAGTAGTGCACTTGATTACTACATGTTTTCATACTGCACTTTAAAAGAAAGAAGTTACTAAAAGCTGTTATTCATTCAGTGACAGAGTAACACTCTATGCTACAATGAATCTCATTAGAGGTAGATGATAGAGGGTTCCAGCTAAGCAGATACTGGAGAAAGAGGAGTACCAATAGCAAATCTCCTCAAACTTGCAAGGAGGATTGGTATCCCACAATGACTCATAACCATTGCTAAGTAGATTCGATTTCTACCCTTGCAACATGATTAAAGTAAAAGTAATATGGCAATGGAAGTAGAAGCTAAAGAAACTTATATGGAAGCTATTTATAAACCTACTGTAAGAGGAATAATTCAAGCTGTCAATGAGTTGGAGATTAAGAAAGAACAGATAGTTACACTTATTAAACAAGGTGAACAGTATGTTCTAGTGTATTACAAATAACTAAGGAAATATGAAAGAAAAGAGTTTAGTAAAGAGTGAGAAGAATGATATTAGTTATGGTCCTGAAGAACTTAAAGATTTGATTATCTTTGATGCAGTATCTAAATACAAGTCAGTTGCTAGAGCAATTAGAAGAGGTGATGTGACTAAATATGGTACTATAGCACCTAAAAGACCCTTCAATAATAGAGCAAATAGCTCCAGAAGAGCTGGTGTTAATAGCAGAACAATGAATGAATATAAGAAGAACATTTATGGAAGACTCACAGGAAAAGCAATATGATTATAATAGTGAACCAGTAGAATATTGCACTAAATGCTTGTCTCTGGCTATTAGAGATGTAAATGGGCAGCCCTATTGTGATAAGTGTGGCTGTACTCAAACAGATAAGACTGACATCTATACTTGGGAGAAGAAGTATGGTGAAGTTTATGGTGGAAGTTACTTAAACAAATAATAGTAGAAGATGGAAAAAGAAATGAAGATGGAACCAAAAGGTCCTAAGGAATTATCAAGAGAACAGTTAACTGGAATGTTACATCAGTTATCTGAACAAGATAGAAAGTTAGTTGAAGAGAATAGAAAACTTAAGGGTGCTATACAAGAGATGTACATGACTAATACCTTTAGGAGACTTGATTATCTGTTTAAAGTAGTGGAATCTACTAACTCTGTCTTTAGTAAAGACTTTATTGCTAAGTGTGCTAAAGAGATTGAGGATATTACATTTGGTACTGAAGAACCTGTAACTGAAGAATAAGGAGGTTATTATGGAAGTGGCAGTTAATAATGTAATTAGAATACCTACCTCTCAGAAAAAGTTCTTTCGTTTTTGGTTTGAATTTCTAAAGCCATTCCATAAGTTAACTGATAGAGAGATAGATGTAATTACAGCTTTTACCTATGAAAGATATAATCTAGGTAAAGTTATATCTGATGAAGATATACTTGATAAAGTAGTTATGTCTGAGGATACTAAGAAGAAAATAAGAGAAGAGTATAAGGTTACTCCAGCATACTTTCAAGTAATTATGGGGAAACTAAGGAGAAATGGACTAATAGTTAATAATAAGATAAATCCTAGATTTATACCTAATATAACTGAAGATAATGGTTCATTTAAACTAATGCTTTTATTTGATATACAATGAGTTATCAGGAGATATTAAAGAAAGTAGCCATAGAACTTAACCTTCCAGTGGAAGTAGTGAAGCTGGCTTATGAGTCACACTGGGCTTTTGTAAGGAAAACTATAACAAGTTTACCTTTAAAAGAATCACTGAATGAGGAGGATTTTAGTAAGTTAAGGACTAACTTTAACATACCTTCACTTGGTAAGCTCACATGTACTTATGAGAGAATGTTAGGAGTTAAAAAGAGATTTGAATATATAAAAAGAATAAGAGATGGAAGATTGGAAAGTTAGATTAGTAGAAGAATACAAGCAACTTAATGAAAGAATGAGTAAGCTTGGTGAAGCCTTAATGAAGGAAGGGTTTTATGAGAAGGTTGGTAGAGTTCAACACTTCTACATGGTGTCTCAGTACACAGGAATGAGAATTTATAAAGAAGCTCTTGAAGATAGATTAGAAGATCTAGGAATAAAAGTAGAATAAGATGAGAGTAATTAAGAAAATTAAGCCAATGTTCACTACTGTTATTACAACAATGAACATTCTTGAAGAAAAAGATATGTGTTTCTCAGGAACTAGTATAATTGATAGTTCAAAGATGAGAAGATCAGTAGATGAGTTTCAAACAGTATTAGCAGTTGGACCACATGTAAATGGTGTTCAGGTTGGTGATTTAGTATGCATTAATCCTATTAGGTTCCTCAAACCTAAACAGGTTAAAAAGCCTAATCAAGCTCCATCATTAAAAGATGGTATGGAGGAATATCAAACTGAATTGAATTATCAATTTGATATAATTGAAATTGATGGTAAACCATGCTTAAAGTTGCAGGATAGAGACATTGATTATGTAATTGAAGACTATGAAGAAGTAGAAGAGTTTGACTCTAATCCTACTATTGTGACTGAAGAGCATCTAAAAGGCAAACCAAGAATTGACTTGAATTAATAACAAAGCCTAGCTTAAGTAAAAATTAGGCTAGGCTTTTTAAGTTTATATACATATGAGATTAATGAAGTTTGAGGGATATACCCTTGTAATAGAACCAGAAGCTCTTGTACTTAAATCTATAAAGAATTTATGGAATAGAGATAGAAGTAAAGGGAAGGGCAGAGCATTAGCTGAATTAGGATTTATATATTTTATGGTTGATCCCAGAAGTACATATTCATATATAACTAATCCTGAGGATAGAGCAGCTAAGATTATACTTGAAGAAGGTTTACCTAGTAATTGGAAGCCTGATAAGATAGTTGAAGAAGCTATGAAGACTTATAAGGACTCAGTTATTACTACTTCATACTTATTATTAGAGGATGCTAAGTTTGCAGTAGATAATCTTAGGAAGTATTTAAGAGAGATGGACTTTACTGCAACTGATGATAAGGGAAAGCCTAAATATCCAGTAAATACCTTAGCTACTGCTGTTAATCAGATGACTGATATGGCAGAGAAACTAATGAAGACTGAGAAGATAGTAGCTCAAGAGATTGCAGAGAATAGTAAGATGAGAGGTCAAAAAGAGAAGACCATTATGGAGGATGGTATATCATGGGCATAGTAAACTTATATAAAGCTATTAGGAAGAAGTTAGATGATTGGAAGGATAATTATCCATCTGATTGTGGTTTTATGATTAAAGCTAATGAGTATATCATAGAAGGAATGAGTTCTTTTGAAGAATCCTACTATTATGTAATGGTAGATATATTCTATAAATCCTATAATGGAGTATCTAGATTCTTTAAAATGGAATATAAAGAGGATTTAAGAAGCGTATGCCCAAAGATGGAAGAAATTATTAGTAAGAGAATTCTTTCAGAACTGTCTAACCTGTTAGATAAAGGCATATTAGACAGTGTTAAAGATGGAACATTTAGAGGTTGGGAAGTATGAAAGTAGAGGATGTAGTAGAAGGGTTAAATAGATATGTAGAGGATTGTAGACAACTTCTTAATATTAAGAATAAATCATTCTTTGTTATGAGGAAGAATATGCAAGTTAATTCTTCATTCAAAGCCTATAAATCTATTAATGAAACTCTATATTTAGTTAATAGAGATTCTAAAGAAGCAGTTGTGGATATAGTCTATTCTAGTAGAATAGTCACAGGTCAAGATGAGACAGCTTATGATAAAGCTGATATTGAATTTATATCTGCTATATTTAACTATGCTAGAAGTCATAAATTTGATAAAGTATTAAAGGATGAAAGTATTACTAGAGACTAATGAATTTCAGACACCAATAACTGATGAATTACTTGAGCAATATCCTAAAGAAGTACAAGAACAGTTCTTTGACTATGTAAATAATGTAGAGTTTATTAAGAGACTTATATCTCCTAATAGAAAGAGAGCCAAGGACTTACCAAGAGATAATGATGGTAAAATAATAGTAGATGTTATGAACCCTCATATTCTTGAGGATATGGATTACTTTAGAGAAACTGCTATACATAAAGCAGAGACTGGTAAATATACTGATTTAAGACCAAATGGTAATCCTAATTCAGATTACATGAAGTGGTTGAGAAGAGAGACTAGTAGATGTTGGTATGGTATGGTTAGACCTTCTGATGGTGAATGGATTACAGGAGATATGTATTTCTATTTGAATTATATGCCTATTGAACTTACCCAGACAATAGAAGGTCAGACTAATGCAGTTAATAGAGTAACATCTACTCCTAGGTCTTGGGAAGGTGCTTACTTGTGGTTTCATTACATTCATCAAGCTAGATATGGTGGTTTATATGATTTGAATGGTGGTAAAGATGCTCTTCAAATAGCAACTAGAGGTGCTTCAAAATCATTCTCTTGTGCATCTATGCTAGCTAAGGACTTTATAATAGGTGAAAATGAGAAATATTGTGAGAAGATTAATGCCTTTATATTAGCTGCTGAAAAAGGAACCCTTACTAATAAGGATGGTACTCTTAAGAAGTTTGAAGCATGTATTGACTTAAATGCTAGGTTAATGCAGTGGCCTGCTAAGAGATTATACAGTTCATTAGATAAGATGTTCTGGGAGATGGGATACATTGATGCTGAAACTGATGCTAAGATGGGTACTAGAAACAGTGTATTTGGTGTATCAACTAATGATGATCCTGAAAAAGCCAGAGGTAGTAGAGCTGCTAGAATTATATATGAAGAGATTGGTAGATTCCCTAAATTTCAAGTAGCTTGGACTACTAATGAACCTTCTGTTAGAGAAGGTAAAGAGACTTGGGGACAACAAATAGGCATTGGTACTGGTGGTTCTGAAGGTAGTAACTTCTATGGTATTCTTCAGATGTTATATAATCCAAAGGGTTATAACATCTATGCATTGCCTAATTTATATGATAAGAACTCTAATGGTAAAGGTGACACAGTATTCTTCTTTGGAGCATACTTGAATAGAGGTGGTTTTTATAATAAAGATGGTGTATCAGATGTAGTAGCTACTATACTTGATATTTTAAATAAGAGGTTTATAGTTAAGTATAACTCTACTGACCCTTCTAGATTAACTCAAGTAGTAGCTGAAAGACCTTTGACTATTCAAGAGGCTATTATGAGGAAGGAGTCTTCTTTATTCCCTGCTGCTCAATTGAGTGATAGAAAGAATGAACTAGATGCTAATCCTAATATCTATGATGATGTTTATACAGGTAGAATGACTATTAAGGATGGAAAGCCTGAATTTACACCATGTGATGTTAGTGTAATTAGAGAGTTTCCTCATAAGGATAATAAGCTTGATGGTGGTATAGAGATATTCCAATTGCCTAAGAAAGACAGTAGTGGTAAGATACCTTCTAATAGATATATTGCAGGTACTGACCCTGTAGATGATGATGATGCCAAGGAATCTTTGTCACTTCAATCTACATTTATTTTAGACTTATGGACTGATGAAATAGTAGCTGAATACACTGGTAGGCCTACATTTGCAGATGATTACTATGAACAGTTAAGACTACTTCTTATGTTTTATAATGCTAGAGATAACTATGAAAACAATAAGAAGGGACTATTTGCTTATTTCAATAGAATGTCTTCACTATACTTACTTAGTGACAGACTAGAATACTTGAAGGATAAAGAGATAACAAAGATTCCAGGAGTAGGTAATCAAAGTAAAGGTTATGCAGCTAATAAGTTTATTAATGGTTATGGTAGATTACTTTATAGGAACTGGCTGTTAACTCCAATACCTATGGTACAAGAAGTAGATGGTGAACAAAGAGAAGTCATGATTCCTAGATTGTACACATTAAAGAGTAGAGCACTTATTCAAGAGTCTATTCAATGGGAGTCTTTAGGTAACTATGATAGGGTTTCATCTATGATTGCATTAATGTTGTATAGGGAGTATATGGTTATACAGTATCAGGGAAACTTTAGTCAGGATAGAGTTGAAGCTAATGATAGAAACTATCTTGGTAATGATAAATTCTTCACTGATAACTATGATAAAAGGATGAATAATAACAGGATTAACTGGTATCCTACAAGGCAGTAAATTTAGTAAAGAGTGTAAGTAGGTATAAATAATTCACTTATGGTATTGCATGGGTGGATTATTTTACTTACTTTTGCACTATCTAATAGAAGTTATATGGAAGATAGATATATAATATACTTACATGTTAATAAGATTAACAATAAAGTATATGTAGGAATCACTAAACATTCTAATCCTGAATTAAGATGGAGGCATGGTAGAGAGTACAGAAAGAATGTAGTCTTTACTAGAGCTTTAGATAAGTATGGTTGGGATGGATTTGATCATATAGTCCTCTTTAGAAATTTACCTAAAGAAATTGCTTGTAAGTTGGAGATTAAACTTATAGCAAGATATAGAAAGAAAGGTATTTGTTATAATGTAACAGATGGTGGTCAAGGAACTTCTGCAATGAATAATATTATAAAAACTAAGATAAGTAAATCATGTATTGGTAAAAATGTTGGTGATTCTAATCCTATGAGAAATCTTACAGAAGAACAAAGAAAGTTTCATTCAAATAAGATGAAAAGAACATGGGAAACTAAAAGAGAACTAATTCTTATCAATCAGAAAAAGGGATTTGAAAGAGCTAGAAAAGAGGGTAAGTATGATAGCAGGCATCCAAACTTTACTGAAGAAGGCAAAAAGAGAATATACTCTGCTGTTAGTAAAGCTAAAAGTGTTTCAGTTTTATGTTATTCTCTAGACTGGGTTTTTATTAAAAAGTATAAATCTATAAGTGAGGCTAATATGAGTTTTAATAAAGAAGCAAGCAGACCAGATATATCTAGAGCATGTAGAGACTCTACTAAATCCGCTTATGGATATAGATGGAGATATGAGGGAAAGGAGGTAAATAATGGATAATCAGTTTGCTAATTTCCCCCGACAAATGCTCCCATTCAGTCAAAAGACTAAGAAGTGGAGAAAAGAGTGTGTGTTATGGGCTAATAATAAGACATTCTTTAATTATAGTCTTGTCAGAAAGTCTGTTGTCCATAAGCAGATTAATTACAATCTTCTTAGAGGAAAGATTAATATGCAGGATATGCAACTAGTATTGAATCCTGATGACTTGAAGGCAGGATATATACCAGATAGAATACAGCATTATCCTATAATGAATAGTAAGCTGAATGTTCTAAGAGGTGAAGAAAGTAAGAGAGTCTTTGATTTTAGAGTAGTTGTGACTAACCCACTAGCTATATCAGAGATTGAGAATAATAAGAAGAATGAGTTATTACAAAGACTTCAAGAAGAGGTTAGTGACACTTCTCAAAGTGAAGATGAATTCAATGAAAAGCTTGAAAAGCTCAATGATTACTTTACTTATGAATGGCAGGATTTAAAAGAGATTAGAGCTAATGCTTTACTCAATCATTATATTAAGGAATATGATATTCCTCTTATATTTAATGAAGGTTTCATGGATGCTATGGCTGTTGGTGAAGAGATTTACCAATGTGATATAGTAGGTGGTGAACCAGTAGTAGAGAGATTAAATCCTCTTAAAGTAAGAGTATTTAAAGCAGGTTACAGTAACAAGGTAGAAGATGCTGATATTATCATAGTTGAGGACTATTGGAGTCCAGGCAGAGTTATAGATACATGGTATGATGTACTAACACAGCAAGATATTAAGTATATTGAGTCTTTGCCTGATCATATAGGTCAGAATACTGTGGATAGTATGGATAATATAGATGAAAGATATGGCTTTGTCAATGCTAATATGATTGGTGATGAGGTTACAACTTCAGATGGATTCTATTTTGACCCTGCTAATTTATTCCCTGAAAGTGTAGGTACATCACTTCTTCCTTATGATTTAGCTGGTAATCTAAGAGTACTTAGAGTATATTGGAAATCAAAGAGAAAGGTTAAAAAGGTTAAGTCTTACAATCCTGAAACAGGTGAAGAAGAATATAACTTCTATCCAGAAGATTATGAAATAGATAGAAATAGAGGTGAAGAGGAGTACTCTATGTGGATTAATGAAGCATGGGAAGGTACTATGATTGGTAATGAGATATTTGTTAATATGAGACCTAGATTGGTTCAATATAACAGACTATCAAATCCATCAAGATGTCACTTTGGTATTATAGGTTCTATCTATAACTTAAATCAAGGAAGACCTTTCAGTTTAGTAGATATGATGAAGCCTTATAACTATCTTTATGATACTATTCATGATAGATTGAATAAGGCTATAGCTAATAACTGGGGAGCATTAGTTAGAATGGATTTAGCTAAGGTTCCTAAAGGCTGGGAAGTTGATAAATGGATGTACTATGCTAAGGTTAATCATGTTCTAGTAGAGGATAGTTTTAAAGAAGGTAACTATGGTGCTGCTAGTGGTAAGTTAGCTGGTGCACTTAACAATGCTTCTACTGGTGGTATTAACTTAGACCAAGGTAATTATATTCAGCAATTAGTCAATCTGCTTGAGTTTATCAAGATGGAGATGGCTGAAGTTGCAGGTATTACTAAACAAAGAGAAGGTCAAATTAGTAATAGAGAGACTGTTGGAGGTGTAGAAAGAGCTACTCTTCAATCATCACATATTACTGAATGGTTATTCATTCAACATGATGATGTTAAGAAGAGAGTACTTGAATGTTTACTTGAAACAGCTAAGATAGCTCTTAAAGGTAGATCTAAGAAGTTCCAGTACATATTATCAGATACATCTACCAGAATAATGGAGATTGATGGTGATGAATTTGCTGAAGCTGACTATGGTTTAGTTGTAGATAATAGTAATGGAACTCAGGAACTCAATAGTAAATTAGATTCTTTAGCTCAAGCTGCACTTCAAACTCAGACTTTATCCTTCTCTACTATTACTAAGCTCTACACTTCAAGTAGCTTAGCTGAAAAACAGAGATTGATTGAAAAAGATGAGCAGGAGATTAGGCAAAGACAACAGCAAGCTCAGCAAGAACAGTTGCAAGCTCAACAGAATATAGCTCAAGCTCAAATGCAACAGAAGCAAGCTGAAATGCAGTTAAAGGATACTATGAATGTTAGAGATAATGAGACTGCAATTCTAATAGCTCAAATGGGTAAATATGCTAATGAGGAGACTAGTGAGGATATTGAGTTCAGTAAAGAGGCTAAAGCTAATCTAGCTGAGAAGATAAGACAATTTGACGAGAAGTTAGCTTTTGATAATAAGAAGCTAAGAATTGAAAGTCAGTTAAAGAAAGAACAAATAAATAAGAAACCAAATAATACTAAATAATATGAGAAGATATAATGGTATAGTTGAGTCAGAATCTGCACCATCAAAGTTTGATTTGTGGATGTTTAGAGGCTCATTAAAGTACTTTGGTCCTAATGGCTGGGCTGACATTCAAGCAGCTATTGGAGGCTCAGTAGATTGGGATGATATAACTAATAAACCAAACTTTGCTACAGTAGCTACAAGTGGAAGTTATAATGACTTATCAGACAAACCTACTATACCTCCAGCTTATACTTTACCTGCTGCAACTACAAGTGCAATTGGTGGAGTGAAGAAAGCTACTAATGTATCAAACCTAGAAACTGGGGCTGAATTAGCAACAGTTGTTACTCAGGTAAATGCAATTCTGTCTGCATTAAAGGTGGCAGATATTATGGTTGAAGACACAAATTAATACGCTATGTACTTTACACAAGAGGATTATAGAAAAATAGAAGCATATCTGAAATCAAAAGCAGTTAGAGATACTAGTTTTGATTCAGCTACTACTCCTCTTCAAGGAAATGAGACTATAGTTCTAGTTCAGGGTGGTAAGAATGTAAATACTACTGTCAGTGATATAGTAAGTCAGTTCTTCGCATTAGGAGTATCAGACTTTATCAATGTCACTGATAAGTATGGTATATCTTATAATACTCTTGATGAAGCTATTAGAGTTATACCTTGGAGAAGTAGAAAAGTAGGTCAGGTTATTACCTTCCTAAATGAACAAGGTGAATGGCACTTGTACCAATATCAAGGTGAGTCTATTCTAACTTGGAATAATACTACTTTATGGGTAGACTTACTTGAGTCTAGAATTGTTAACTCTATACTTCCTGATCAAGAAGACTTAACTATGACTGAACCTGATGCTGATGGTAATTCCTATATGTATTTCAAGGATAAAGATTATAGTATAGATGACTTCTCAGGTTTGGGTAGAGTATATTTAAGAAAGAACTTACAGACTCTTACAGATCCTAATACAGGTGAAGCCAGATTAATTAACTACCTTACTCAAACTATGGTTGGTAAGGAGAATGTTATTTATCATATACAGTATGATTATAATCTTAATGGTCAGACTATAATCATACCAGAAGGTTGTGTTCTTTTATTTGAAGGAGGTTCTATATCTAATGGTACTGTTACTGGTCAAGATACTAAAATAATTGGAAGTAGATTTTTAGATAAATCTATAAACTTAGCAGGAACATTTAGTAATAGTTGTATTTATTTTGATTGGTTTATAAATGAAAAATGGGATATATCAGATAATAGATATAAAACATTTATAAATGGAAATAATAATAGTTTTGGAGAAGCTCCTGAAATTCCTACAACTAATACAGATATACTTACTAAAATAATATCTTTAGGTAATATTATTTTTGGTAAAGGTATTTATCCATTTAGTTCTGAAATTAATTTATCTTCCGTAACTAAATTTGTATTTAAGGGAATAAGTAGTCAAGATACTCTATTATGGTTTCCGTCATCTAATGCTATTAATATTGCAACTTCTTATGGCGGACAATTTTGTAGAATATACAATCTTTCTATTGAAGCTAATGGAAATGTGATAAGATTACAGAGTCCGTTCTACGGTATGCATGGATTTAGAACAGATAATTGTACTTTTATATCTTATAATGATAATGCTTTTCATCAAGATAGAACTTCTGGAAGTGTAGCTGCAACTATGTATGGTGCAAGATTTACAAATTTACAAGTATATGCAGGACGAGATAAATCAGTATTTTATAATATTGGTTCTAATTCAAATGTATATATTAATGTTGTAGATGCACTTTATTATTTTGATAGACAAAGTGTTGTTGGTAGAAAAGGAATAATGAAAGCTCTTCTTGAAAACTCTTCTTGCTTAGAGTTTTCTAATTCTAATATATTATATGCAGGTATGAAATATGTAGCTTATATTGAAGGTATTTCTAATTTAGCACTTAAATTTAATAACTGTGTATTTGAAGGTTCTGGAAAAGCAATGGTTGGAGAAGATAGAAAAGGCTTTTTAAATATAATTAAATATGGAGGAAGTGTTCTTGCTTCTATTAGTTATATTTCATTTCAAAGTTGTGCTTTTGTAAATAGTGTATATGATAAAGGAGCTATGATAGATGCTGAAGGAGGTAATATCATAATTATTGAACCTGAAAATACAGCAAATTTAACAATAGCAGATTTAACAACTTTAAATAATAAAAGTGATGCAATTATTTATGCATATACCAAAAAAATTGACGCAGGAGCTACAAAAAGAAGATTGGTACTTCAAGCTAAAAGTTTAACAGTAAATGATTTATATGGTTATTCTAAAGAATTAGCTCTTTCTATGGGATTTTCTGAAAGTTTTATAGATAGTGTTCCCGATAAATGTAGTAATATAGCTGTATATCGTCCTGCAGAAAGAGAAACTCAATTAATGTTACCTCCTTCTTATGCACTTCCTAAGGGAAATAATGTTTTAGCTTGGGAAAGAAATAATTTTTTAACCTATAAAAAAGGAGCAAATACTTGGTTATTAAATACTTTGCCTTCTAATAATACTTTTATAATAAATTCTTATGAGGATTATTCTTATCATTTTAGTCAAAATCATCAAGGCAGATATATAATAGTTGGTAATATAGATTTAGGTGGAAATACTATTAATGTTCGTTATAATTCTGTATTAGATTTTCAAGGCGGTAAAATATCAAATGGTAAGATTAATCTTAATAATACTATTATTACAGGCGTAAAGAAGGATATATCATCTGTAATTACAGCCACTATTGCAGGAACCTATGGAGAAGGGCAAGTTTTATATGATAGTTCTTTAAAGAAAGTGAAAATTTGGAATGGTACAGCTTGGACTAACACTGATGGTACTTTAACTTCAAAAGTAGTAATTGTTTAAATTAGTAAATGATGGAAAATCAGCAATTAATTAAAAAGGATAGGAGTGCAAACTCCTATTCTAAAATATTTCCTTGGACCTTTACAGATCTAGTTCTTGATAGAGTTACCAAGGAATCTCTTGATAATATTCTTGTAAGGAATAACTTTATAGCCTTACCTTATGTTGGTAGTAATGCTGCAACTAGATTACAGGTTCCTATGAAGAATAGGAGAAGAGGTATTTGGTTAAGTTACATAGATTATGCAGGAACTTTAACAGTTGAGTACTATAATGACAATAACTTAGATGATAATCATTGGCAGGATAGTTCTTACTGGTTACCATATAATACAGCAGAGTTTCGACCTGCATCTGTTGGTTTATCTGTATTAGCTCAAGAAGTATTTGATTGGATTAACAGTCAAATTACAGCAGCAGTTAAGTTAAATCCTGAAGATTTACAGAAGAATAGTTCTGGTCAAATTGAAGAAGCTAATAGAGCTTATGACACTTCAACCTTTAGTGGTTTAGGTTATAGAATATTAAGAAAGAATATTCAAAGTAATAAGAATGTTCTTACTCAGTCTATGATCAATATGCCTAATAATGTCTATAAGATTAGGTATGACTTTGACTTAAATGGTGCTGCTATCAATCTTCCTGCTAATAGCATATTACAGTTTGTAGGTGGTTCCATTAAAAATGGAACACTCAATGGTAACAATACTGTTATTGAAGCTGATTCCAATGCTGTTATATTTGACAGTGTAGTTATTGAGGGTACTTGGAATGTTGAGCATATCTATGATTCATGGTTTGCTTTTAACACCTCTCCTTCTTATGTATCTAATCAAATTATAACTAATATATTAGCTCTTTCAAATGATGATGTATATAATACTATTCATTTTGATGCTGATAGAACTTATTATTTTGAATTACCATATAAAGGAAAAGCTAATCTTGGAGATGATGTAAGACCAAATTATTGGCTTCTTAATACTTCTGATTATGATTTTCTTAGAATCTTTACAGGATTTACTTCTAATACACATCTTATAGTTAATAATACTATTCAGATGTTACCCACTAATCAAGGTGCTTATTTTATATTTCATATAGAGAATAAAGAGAATATTACGATTAGTGGTACAGGTGCTATTAATGGAGATGCTAAAGATCATTTATATACTGATCCTTTTGCTGATACTGATTATTATGGTGAGTGGGGGCATGTTCTTAATTTTAGAAGTTGTAATAATGTAGTAATTAGAGATATTACTATAGGATATGCTTTCGGAGATGGAATAGCTTTAGGTAATGCCGCTTATAATAATAACGGAGTAAAAGAAGCTGGTTTAGCTACTAGAAATGTTACAATAGATGCTGTTAAAGTATTATATGCAAGACGTAATGGTATTTCTTTAGGAGGTAATAATTATACTATAACTAATGTTTATTTTGAAGGAAATGGTAGTGATACTATTAGAGGTACTGCTCCAATGGCAGCAATTGACTTTGAAAACGATTATGTAGATATAGAACCTTCTGGTTTATGTACAAATGTTTCAATGAATAATTGTAAATTTAAAGATAATAAATATGACGTTTCTTCTACTATTAGAGATGATTTATATGAAGTTCCAAGAGGAGAATTAGTTAATATTAGTGATTGTAATTTTACTTCTCCACTCTGTTTAAACAGAACTAATGGACTTACATTTAATAATTGTCATATAGTAGGTATTACTAATGTTGATAATTCTATTGCAGCTTGGTATGTAAGTAAAGATCTGATATTCAGTAATTGCATATTTGATGAACTTAATCCTTATCTTGCTATTAGTGCAGAAGAACAAAATAAAAAGTTTATTAATCCTACTTATCCAGAAGATATTAGATATAGTACTACATTTCAACATAGTCTTCCAGTAGGAAAAGCATTAAAATTTACTATACCTAAACCATTAGTGGGAGAAGTTGAATTTACAGCATTTTGTAGTAATCCTAATTATAGTAATATTCAAATGCCTGTTAATACTACTATATATACATTTGGTCCAAGTCAAAGATTAACAGGTATTAGAGATATAAAAATAAAAGCAAGTCAAGATAGTACTCCGAGATATTCTATGTATAAGAATACTCCTGTGTTTTCTTATATAAATTATACAGAAGATTCTAATAATTTTATTATATATTTTGCTATTGGCGGAGATTTAATTGGAGATTCATATGCTTCTGCTACTTCTGTTAATATATTCTTAACTTCTAAAACTAAGTTTATTACTGTAGAAGCTCCTGTAAGTGGAAGACCTGATTATGCTGGAATGTATGGAGGTAAATGGTCTGAGTTATCTGCAATAATTAAAGAAAGTGTTGATATATCTTCTATTCCATCTACTGTTAGATTCCCCAGTAAAGAAATGTATTCAGGTAATATGCTTGCTGATTTACCTACATCTCTTACTGCTGATAAGGTTGGATTTAGTCAATTTGTTTTGGATGGTACTTATAAACGTCCTGTATTTTGGGATTCTTATTCTAATGTATTTAGAACAGCCGATGGAAATAAAGCATTAGAAAGAAGAGTGACATCTCTTGCAGAATTAGATGTTTTAACTGCTAAACTTACAGTAGATGATAGAGGTTATGTAGTATATTATACTGTAACAACTTCGTATCTTACTTGGAGAGGTACAGATTGGGCAAATGAAGACGGAAGTTTATTTAGTAAAGTAAAATATATTAAGCAAACTAATACTATAGATATACTAAATATAATGTTTAGTTATCCTGGTGTTATATACAAAATTTGTGCAGATATAGATTTAGGTGGTGGAACATTAACTATTGCTACTGGTTCTACTCTTGATTTTCAAGGAGGTAGTTTTAGCAATGGTACTATTGTTGGTGGTAATACTAAAATAATAACAGGTTTACAAAAGATATTCAATAGTAATATAATTCTTACTGGAACTTGGAATGTAGAAGAATCTTATCCAGAATGGTTTGGAGCAGTTGGAGATGGTGTTACTAATGATACAGTAGCTTTAACAAAATGTATTAATTATTTTACTGTTACTTCTTTAAGTGCAAGAACATACATAACCGATCAAATAGACAATATACCATCTTTTAGAACCATTAAAGGATGTGGAAGGAAATCTATTATTCAAGCTAATCCATCAATGAAATTGACTAATAATTATCTTTTAAGAACTAAAGATGGAGGTAGTGGTATTATATTTTCAGATTTTGTATTACTTGGTGGTAGTAATTCTACAGAAGCTAATTATAAGATAGGAGGTATTTTATTAAAAAGTACATCAAACGATGTTAATGATCAATGGGATACAAGGAATGTTATACAGAATGTAGAAATAAAGAATTGTTATGCAGCTTCTATTTATATTGGTACTTATCAAAGAGAAAATAAAATAGTTAATTGTTTTATTTCACATACAACTAATGTTGGTATAAATTGTAATGGTACAGATAATATGATTATTGGATGTACTGTTGCAGGTAGTCATCAGGAAGGTATTATTATAAATGGTAATAATAGAATAGATAGTTGTAAATGTTTTGGTTGTGGAGCAAGTACTACAGAAACAGGCAAATATGCACTTAAACTTATAGGTAATAAATGTAATGTTTCTAATGTAGAATTACAGCAAAACAATTATGGAGGTTGTATTATTCAAGGTAATAGTAATTATGTTCAAGTAACTTGTGATAATAATGGTTCTGGAACTACTACTACTGTAATAGGATGTAGTGTTGTTGGAAGTTATAATACAGTTATAGTTACTTCATATAATTTTAGTTTCCATAATAATAATTATGAAAGATATTTTGTATCTACAAATTGGAATACTGTTGGAAATAATATTATTATTAATGGAACTCCATTAGCAAATAATAAAATGGCTACTCTTTCTCCTTGGAGTATAGATAATATTTGTAACAATATATTATGGAATGGATTTAATCTTACTCAAGCAAGAGAAACTCCGTTTAATAAATATTTGGTTCCTAATAAATATACTCCTAATGGTACTGGTGCATTTATTCAGAATGATTGTGGATTAGCATTTAGAATAGCATCTGCTACTGCTATAAATGCAGATGTATTATCATATTCTTTTTCTATACCTAATGCAATAATGGTAGACAATAATGGTTGTTTTTCTGTTAAAGCAAGGTTTCATAAAGATAGTGATGTTAATTCTATAATATATCCTGTTGTAAGAATAATCACAACTTATACAAATAGTTCTGATTCTTCTATTATAAGAACTGATCAAAATGTAGTAGTTAATCTTTTAGATAACAAAGATAGTTTAGATGTATATGCACTAACTTCTTATCATCATTTAAATGATAAACCTGTTTCTATTAATTCAATTATTATTGAATTTGTAGTTATGTCAAAAGCTATAGCTTCAGGTTTAGCAATAAATGCTTATTTTGATGATATTAGAATAGGAGCAACTACTGCTAGAGATAAAGTAGCTTTTTTAAATGAAAAAGGTACAACTTCTGCAAGACCTACTTTAACATTAGTTAGTGCTGGATTTAAGTATTACGATACAACTCTAAATAAATATATTATGAGTAATGGTACAGCATGGACTAATCTTGATGGTAGTGCATTGACTTAATATATATAATGGGAGGACACTTCAAGTGTCCTTCCTATTTGTATATATGAGAAATTTTTAGTATATTTGTAACCAAATTAAATGATATGGCATTAAATATAACAATAAATAAAACAGCAGTAGCTGCATCATATCCTGCTGGGAGTACTGTAGCTACAGCAGTAGCTAGTGGAGGAACTACTCCTTATACTTATAGTTTAGCTACAGGTGGAGACTACTTTAACATAGATTCTTCTACAGGAGTAGTTACTACTAAAGCACTAATGGATGCTGGTAGCATACAGTCTTTCTCTGTTACTGCTACAGATAGTAATTCTACTCCAGAAAGTATTACTTCTGGAGTTGTATATCCTAATATACAAGCTACTCAACAATCTAAGTTTAATAAATCTAATGTGATTTATAAGATAGTAAATGACATTAATTTAGGTAATGCAGTATTGACTATTCCAGCCAATTGTACCCTTGACTTTCAAGGTGGAAGCTTTAGTAATGGTACTATTGTTGGTAGTAATACTAAAATTAAAGCTGGATTAACTAAAATATTTGGTAATATAACTATTAATGGAACATGGAATAATGATAATAGTTATTTAGAATGGTTTAATCTTGTTAATAGTAAGTATCCTATTAACGAGGCTTTAAAATTATCAAATAATCTTCGTTTATTAAAAAATACATATTCTGTTACTACGATTTCTATACCAGAAAGTGCATGTATTCAAGGAGAAAGTACTACAGAATCAATTATTAATATAGATAGTACTATAGATATAGATAATAATAATATAATACTTAAAACATTTAGTATTAATCCATCTGATACTTTTATTGGAGACTCTTTAATTAAAGTACATTCTTCATATTATTGTGTATTTGAAAAACTTAATATGGGGTCTACTAAAGTAGATACAGCAATGATATTTGATGGAACAGATAGTTCTTATTATCATGTTGTTACTAATTGTAACATTTCAAGTTTTAATGTAGGTATAAAATTTATGGGACATGCTAATGCTAATAGTGTTCTATATAATAATTTTCATCTTGTAAAAACAAATATAGTAATTGATAGTTGTAATGGATTAAGAATTATTGGTAATACTTTTCAAGACTTTAAAGTTAAAGGAGTTGATATTCTGTATTCCACAGGTTCCAGACCAGTAGGTAATTCTATTAGTAGTAATTATTTTGAAGGTGATAAAACTGTAGCTACGTGTGATATAGATTTTAATAATACGGCAGAAGCAGTAGATAATATGATTATAGGGAATCATCACACATATATGGCTTCTGATAAGCCACATATATTAAATATGGTTGGTCCTAATACTATTATTGATTCTACTAGAAGTACTATTAGAAATAAATCATATATTGCAGGCATTCCTACTTTAGAAATTATAGAGAAGCAATATATAAATGCTTTAGGAGCAGATTACTTAATATCTTCTATAAGTCCTATTAAAATAGATGATGAAAACATTGAATGGTGGGCATGTGTTCAAAAGGCAGGAGTACGTTCATTAGAAAAGATATTTACATTTGATGATAGTAAAGACTGGGTACAGCTGGACAAAGGTTTAATTGTACCATTTATAACTCAATACTATGGACAAGGAATTACCTTAGGTTATGATGCTAATCTTTCTGATAGAAAACTTACTTTTGATAATCAGCGTCATTTATTAAAATATGGTTATGATAATAAATGGAATTATGTATCAACACTATTGAGTGGCACTACAGCTGACAGACCAAGTGCAGCTTTAAATATGCCTGTTGGTTTACAGTATTTTGATACTACTTTAGTAAAACCAATATATTGGACTGGTACATCCTGGGTTGATTCAACAGGGGCTGCTGTATAATATTAGTATATCTTATGCAAGCAAATGACTTAGACTATTGCCTAGGTCATTTCTTTTTAGTATATTTTCACAAATTAAATAGAGGAGTATATGAAGAAGTTTATTATTGGATTGATAGTACTATTAGTATGTTCACTCATCTATATGGTACATCAGAATAGAACATTGACTGCTAAATATGAGACCTCTATTGAGAATATAAAGGCTTATGATTCACAATTAAGTGGTCTCAATAATAGCAATAAGGTATTCAAATTAACTATAGATCAACTTAACTACTTTAAAGACTCCATACTTATCAAGATGAATGAAGTAAGGAAGGAGTTAAATATTAAAGACAGCAAGATTAAACAAATGCAGTATCAACTATCTCATGTTGAGAAGCCTGATAGTGTTATATTAAAAGACACTATATTTGTAGAATCCTTCAAGTTAGATACTATTATTGGAGATGAGTGGGCTAATACTCATTTAATTATGAAGTATCCTAACTACATTAAGTTCACTCCTAAGTTTAAGTTAGAGAGTTTCTTATTTGTAGAATCTAAGAAAGAAACTGTGAATCCACCTAAGAAGTTTTTCTTATTTAGATGGTTTCAAAAGCGACACACAGTACTAAATGTAACTGTAAAGGAAAATAATCCCTATGTAGAAACTGATGAACAGAAATTTGTTGAAATTATAAAATAAAGTAGTATGGATACTGTACAAATTATAAGTTTAGTACTAGGGTCCAACTTAGTTAATAGTATAGTTACTTGGGCATTATCTAGAAGAAAGAATAATGCAGAAGTTAATAAAACTAATGCAGAAGTTGATAGCACCCAATTAGATAACTTAGTTAAACAGCTGGAGTTCTACAAGAAGTTGGTTACTGACTATAAACACCAATTAGAAGAGTACATTCAAATAAGTGAGGAAAACAGGTTAGAGCTTATGAGGCTAAGGAAAGTTGTTAGCAAGATAGTAAATGATGTTTGCTTAGCCAAGGGATGTAGTAAAAGAGTGTATATGGATGATAAAGCAGTTGAAGAGCTGATAGAAGGAGTTAGAGAAGAAGTAAAAATTAAACTAGGTAACAATGAAAAGACTAATAAGTTATAATGTATTTGAAGGAGACCCTAACTTAATTGCAGAAGGTCAGATTCTAGTGATTAGAGACAGCAGTGCTGTAGATAGAATTGCTGATGTACAGTAAAGAATTAATGGTAATATGGTATCATTAATTACAGATAAAGTAACCTTTGCTATAACACCAACTCCAACAGATGCCTCTGTTAGTATTAATGGAGTTGTAGGTACTAGCATTAAGACTTACAAGGGTGCTACAGTAAATTGGGTAGTATCTAAATCAGGTTATAAAACTCAAAGAGGTACTGAAGTAGTTACAACTAATACTACTAAGGCTATCACACTTGAAGCTAATCCTAACTAATATGAAAGTTAAAGTAAAAAGAACATATAAAGGGCCTTTATACTCTATAGGTAAGATGTATGTTAATGATACTTATCTATGTGATACACTAGAAGACAAGGACAGAGGATTAACTAGTCAAATGTCACTTGAAGAGATTAAGGCTAAGAAGGTATATGGAGAGACAGCAATACCTACAGGTGTTTATAAGTTAAACATGAACACAGTAAGTCCTAAATTCAAAGATAGATCATGGGCTATACCTTATAAGGGTATTCTTCCTAGACTAGAGAATGTTAAAGGCTTTGAAGGTGTACTCATACATGTGGGAAACAAACCACAGGAGACCCTTGGATGTATCCTTGTTGGAGAGAACAAAGTCAAAGGTCAGGTTATTAATAGTACAGCATCATTCAATAAGCTAATGAAGTTGCTATTACAAGCTAATATAGATGGAGAAGACATTGAGTTAACAGTGGAATAAAAGTAGATTAAAGGGTGTGGTTATTATTAACTAACACCCTTTTATTTTGATACTTTGTTAAGTGTTTTACTTATAGTAAGACTACTGTTAGACTTATGCTATTGTGTATATGAAATATTTTTCAGAACTTTGCATAGTTTAATTAATGGAGAAGAGTATTATGGAAGGATTAGACATGAGTAATATCCTATCACCAGATGAGGTTGATAACCTATTTACTGATGATGGGGGTGAAGAAACACAGGTTATTCCACCTGAAAAACAGGAAGAAGATAAAGATAATAAAACAACTACTGAGATTCCTGAAGTAGACCCTGAAAGTCTATTTGATGAATCAGAGAGCGTAGGTAGTGAGAAAGTAGATACTAAAGGCAAAGAGAGTACCTCTTCTAAAGAGACTGGTGCTTCTCCCAAAACTAACTTCTACTCTTCCATTGCCAGTGCTTTGAAAGAAGAAGGTATTCTCTCAGACCTTGATGATGAGACTTTAAGTAAGATTGAAAGTCCTGAAGACTTTGCTGAAGCTATGGAAGCTCAACTTAAAGCTCAACTTGATGAAAGACAAAAGAGGATAGATGAAGCACTTCAAGTGGGTATAGAACCTGATGAAGTTAGAAAGTATGAAGGAACAATTAGTTATCTTAATACTATCACAGAAGATGCTATCATTGATGAATCTGCTGAAGGTGAAAAACTGAGAAAACAACTTATCTTTCAAGATTTCCTTAATAGAGGATTTAGCAAAGAAAGAGCACAAAGAGAGACTCAAAAGTCTATTAGTTCAGGCTCTGATGTTGAAGATGCAAAGGAAGCACTAGCAAGTAATAAAGAGTACTTTAAGCAAGAATATGATAATATTATTGCTGAAGCTAGAGAGGCAGAAGAAGCTGAAAAAGCTAGACTTAAGAAAGAGGCAGCAGACTTGAAGAAGGCTATCTTAGAAGATAAGGAAGTCTTTGAAGGGTTAGAGTTGGATAAAACTACAAGAGAGAAAGTTTACAACTCTATTAGTAAGCCTGTCTATAGAGACCCAGAAACTGGTGAGTATCTAACAGCAGTCCAAAAGTATGAAAGAGACAATAGACCAGACTTTTTAAAGAAGTTGGGAGTACTCTTTACATTAACTGATGGCTTTACAAACTTAGATAAGTTGGTTAAACCAGCTGCTAAAAAGCAAGTTAGAAAGAGCCTAAGAGAACTGGAACACACTATCAACACTACTAGAAGAAATACAGATGGAAGTCTTAATTTCATGTCAGGTGTAAGTGATGACTCAGAATCAAAGGTTTCAGACTACGATATTGATGTGTAAATGAGATTGATTAATTTATAAATGTTTAAGACATGGCTGGAAAATTAAGTAAATTCCAAATGATTGGTTTTCAACACTGGAAAGGGTTGACTACTGAAAATCACTTAGGTGCTATATTTCAACGTGCACCACAAAAGGCAACTAATCTTATGGTTCAGTTGTTAGCTTTCCATAGAGGAAAGACACTTGATACATTCCTTAATTCATTCCCTACTAAGGTATTTGACGATGATAGTGAATACTACTGGGATGTTATTGGTTCTTCAAGAAGAAATATTCCTCTGGTAGAAGCTAGAGATGAAAATGGTACTGTTATTACATCAGCTACTGTAGGTAATGTTGGTGTTGGAGGTGCTCCTTTCTATCTTGTATTCCCTGAAGACTGGTTTGCAGATGGTGAAGTAATTGTAGGTAATCTGAATCAAGTATATCCTCAGAGAATTCTTGGTGATGGTAGACCTGAAGGTACTAACTGTGTGTATAAGGTAGAACTTATGGGTGGTAACAGCAAGGGTATTCCTGTAGAAAGATTACTTGCTGGTGAAAGATACTCAGTAGAGTTTGCTCCTGTTGAAAGAGAACTCTCTAGAAAGGTTGGTGATGTTAGATTCACTAGTCCTGTTTCTATGAGAAATGAGTGGACTACTATTAGAATCCAACACAAGGAACCAGGTTCTAATCTTGATAGAAAGCTTGCTATAGGTATTCCTATGGTACATAGAGATGAATCAGGTAGACAAGTTAAGGACACTGCAAATAAGTGGATGCACTATGTTGAGTGGGAAGTTGAATGCCAGTTCTCTGAATATAAGAACAATGCAATGGCTTTTGGTACTTCTAACAGAAATATCAATGGTGAATACATGAACTTTGGTAAGTCTGGTAATGTAATTAAGACTGGTGCTGGTATCTTTGAACAGACAGAAGTAGCTAATACTATGTACTACAATGATACTAATGGCTTAATGAAGTTGTTACTGGATGCATTGTATGAACTGTCTGCTGGTAAGTTAGGCTTTGGTGATAGAAAGTTCATCATAAAGACTGGTGAAAGAGGTGCATTAATCTTTAATAGAGAAGCTAAGAAGACTACTTCTGGTTGGATGCCTATCATCTCAACTCAGAATCCTCCTATCTACTCTAAGGTTGCTAGTAACTTTGCACAGAATGCAATTGCAGTAACTGACTATCAGGTAACTGAATGGAGAGCACCTAATGGTGTAATGGTTACTCTTGATGTTGACCCATTCTATGATGATCCTGTAAGAAATAAGATTCTGCATCCTGAAGGTGGTGTAGCTTTCTCTTATAGATTTGATATTTGGTACATTGGTACTATGGATCAACCTAATATTCAGAAGTGTGCTATCAAGGGTCAAACTGAATTTAGAGGTTATCAATGGGGATTCAGAAATCCTTATACTGGACAGATGGGTAATCCTAATATGTCTTATGATGAGGATTCAGCTGTAATTCACAGAATGGCAACTTTGGGTACATTGGTATTAGACCCAACTAGAACAATGTCACTTATTCCTGCAATCCTGCAAGGATAATAATACTAAAAAGGAGGATTAACACTCCTCCTTTTTCTTTTTTTAAATACTAAATGGAGAAGTAAATATGGCAAGTAAGAGAGTAGAAGAAGAACTTGACTTAGAAACTATTAATAGTGAAACGACTATAGTACCTCAGATGCCTGAGGAAGTTGAGGAACAACTACCTGTAAGAAGAGGTAGAAATAAAGAGACAGTTATCAATGAACCAATTAATTGTCTTAGGAATGAGAGAGTTATAGTAAGATATGTACCCAAAGAAAGTGGTATTGTAACTAACCCAAAGCATATTCTGTATGGAGGTATGGCTGAAAATGCAGTTAAGTATTTTACAGTTCCTCAATTAGAATCTGGTAAGTTAGTTAATATTCTTACTGATGATGAGAAAGAATTCCTTGAAGACATAATGGGTCTTGAATTTAATGCTCTTTCAATTTATAAGAAAGAAAACAATTATTGGTCTAATAAACAAGTTAGATTATTGAAGCAAGATAATATACTTGATTTATCAGACCCTGAGCAATATATCAAATATAAGATATTATTGGCTAATAAAGATGAGATTGCTCCTTCACTTCAGGCATTACAAGATATGCCTAAGGCTACATATAAGTATGTAATTATCAAAGAAGGTGAAGAAACTTCAAATGCTAGACAGGAAATGTCAGCTACAATGCAGGCTTATATGGAATATGGTAAGTATGAAAAGGATGCAGATACTCTTAGAACTATCATTGAAACTATTGATGGTAGACCATTAGCCCTTAATACTAAGATTGAGTTCTTACAAACTAAGATTAATAAACTCATTCAGGCTGATGCTAAGTTGTTCTTAAAGGTTATCACAGACCCTCTGTTATCTACTAAGGTACTTATCAATAGAGCAGTTGAAGGTGGACTTATTGCTAATAGAGGAGGCTTCTTCTATTTAAGAGAAGACAATAGTCCTTTATGCAGTAATAAAGAAGACCCAACCTTTAATATGGCAGCTAAGTTCTTAGCTTCACCTAAGAACCAAGCTCTGAAGTTTTCTATTGAAGCTAAGCTAAAAGCTGAGTAGTGAAAAATTGGACAGTCTATGAACATATATCACCATCAGGTAAAGTCTATATAGGTATTACATCTGCTAAATATATATCTCAGAGGTTTCACAGAGGTCTTAACTATAAGAGTTGTAAGAAGTTCTACTGTGCTATCTTAAAATATGGTTGGGATAACTTTCAACATAATATTATAGCTTCAAACTTAGGTGAAATGACAGCTAAGAATATGGAGAAGGATTTAATTAAATTCTATAAGGAACAAGGTAAATCCTATAATATAACTGATGGTGGTGATGGGGCTGTTGGAATAAAATGGACCTCTGATATTAGGCTTAAGATGTATAATGTACACTTTGGAAGAAGAAATTCAATAGAGACTAAATTAAGAATGAGTAACTCAGCTAAAAGAGTTATACATACTAAAGAGTGGGCTAATAAAATTTCCGCTTCCAAGAAATCTAAAAATAATCACTTGAGTAATGAGCACAAGGAATTATTAAGTAGAATACATATAAAGAGATTATTAAGGGGTGTAAACTAGTAACTAAACTGAAAGAATAATGAATGTAACAGAATTCTTTGATAGGTTTAATGTCCTATACAATAACATAGATTCTAATGCTGCTCCAGGCTTAAATGGTTATGAGATTAGTGTTTGTTTAACAAAAGGTCAAGAAGAGATTATAAAGAATCACTTTAACCCTCAAGGTAATAAGTACCAAGAGGGTTTCAGTGACTCACCTAAAAGAGATGCAGACTTTAAGAATTTGATTAAGACATCAGCAACTCCTCAACTTATACCACTAGACCCAGTATATAGGTTAGATAGTAGAAGTGTTGTATTTAAGATTCCTGATGATGCATTCATACTTTTAAATGAGCAGTTTCATACTGATCTTATGAAGTACTCTCCTTTAATGCCTAAATATCTCACACCTGCTGAATTTAATGCTGCATTAAAGAAACCCTTCAAGTATCCTCCAAAAGCTGAAGCTTGGGTGATACAAGGTAATCATACTGAAGTTGGAGGTACAATTGAAGTATTATCAAATCCTCCTGCACAAACAGTAACATTTAGATATATAAAAAGACCTGCTCCTATTATAGTAGAAGACCTTACTCTGTATGGTACATCTATTAATGGAGTTAGTACAGTTTCTGAATGTGAATTAGATTCAAGCATACATGAAGAAATACTTCAAAGAGCTGTAGAAATAGCTAAGGCTGCTTATACAGGAGATGTAAATACTAGTATTCAAATGGGTCAAAGATCAGAATAGTTATGAATAGATTTGAGATGAGTAATGAGATGGATGTTCTTCTTAGTGCTTATACACTAGATGTAGCTATTGTACTTGATGAATACGAGAAGTCAGTATATCTAACTAAAGCTCAAGAGGATATTGTATTAGAGATATATAATGGTAGAAACAACCTTGGTATTTCATTTGAATCTAATGAAGAAGCTAGGAGATTTCTAGTTGAAGCAGTTAAAGAGTTTAATAATGAAATAGCTACTCCTGCAAAGGAGGCTAATATTACATTACCTCTTGATGTATGGTTTATAACCTATGAAGAATGTATTCTAAGTGACACTACATTAGGGTGTAAAGATGGTAAGACTGCCTTAATAACTCCTATTAGACAAGATGAGTTATATAAGGTGTTAAAGAATCCATTTAAAGGACCTTCAGATAATAGAGTACTTAGAATAGATATTAATGATTCTATCAGGCTAATATCTAAATATAACATGAGTAAGTACCACTGTTTCTATCTAAGTAAACCAACTCCTATCATATTAGTTGATATAGGAGACTTAGAGATTGGTGGATATTCTACTGCTATGGATTGTATGTTAGATGATAGCTTACATAATATGATAGTAGAGAGAGCTGTTAGATTAGCTCTTTCAAGTAAAGCACAATATGCAAGTAAAGAGAATAATCAATAGCTTATTAATAAGCACAATGTTTAATTAAACTTTGAATTAAAAATGGCAACATTTTCAGTAAATCAAGTAAGACATTTATATGTCGCAAAAAGTCTGAAGACTGCAATAGCTCAGTTAACAACTGCTGGTGATATTCTGCCTAAGGCAGATACAGCTAAGACTACTTTGTATTTCCAGTATTATAGCCCAGCTGGTCTTGTTGAATCTAGTGATAAGATTCATATTCCTAATGTGACTTATGCAAAGGCTACTTCTTCTAAAGCTCTGGCTAAGAAGTTAGATAGATACCAAGTAGTTTTGGATGCTAATATCAATGGTGGTGCTCCTGTAGCTGGTCAAGATTATATCTTGAGACTTGCTTTCAAACAGTATGTAGGTTTATCTCCTGAAGACCAGTATTGGAAATATGGTATGGTACATGCAGTTAGTGGCATGTCAGCATCAGATTTCTACAAGGCTTTAGCTTTGTCTTTAGGTAAGAACTTAGCAAGAGAAGCTACTCCATTAGTAACAATCTATTTAGTATCAGGTGCTTCTGGTAGTAAAACTTATACTAAGGTAGATATTGATACAGACCCTACAACTCTAACTGGTACTTATACTGGTATTCAGATTGAACAGGTAGCTCAAGATTGGATTCTTGGTGTAATGCCTCAGGGCTATATTCCTTTTACAGTTCAGCCTACTAATATCACTTATGAAGGTGATGAGAGAATCTGGGGTACAGTAACTACTATTACTCCTATTAACACTGTTCAAGATGGTCATGAAATTGCAGACCTTGAATACTTCTGCATGGGTGCTAGAGGTGACTTGTACAGAAATATGGGATGGCCCAATGTTATTCATACTACTTATTTGGTAGACCCAACTCAGAAGTATGATGTATTGGATATCAATTACTACTGGGCTGGTGGTGCAGAAGATGTACAGAAGTCTCCTAGAACACTGACATTAGTAGCTGTAGATGATGGCAGTCACACTGTAATGAATGCTCTCATTGATGCAATCAATACTGCAAGTGGTTTGACTATTGCTACTCTGTAAACTGAGTTAACAATTATAAAGAGCATAGATTAAAAACTATGCTCTTTTTTTTATCACTAATAATTAAAGTTATGATACATTTTAATGAGCTTAGGATTACATCAGATGGTAAACATCTTATTATAGATGCTTCTGTAGATAGTCAGGACTTCTATAATGATGTACTATTGGATAGTGTAGTTATAGATACACAAGATACATACATTCTTAATGGTCCTAGTAGTAATCCTGTTTACACTTATACTGTAGGTGATAACTATGATTTAACTTACTCTATACCTGAACAATGTAATTGTAATCCTGTTCTTGAAGAAGAGGATCAATCATATTGCTTTACTTATGGTTCCTATGAAAAGAAGAATGTAAGACTAGTACTACAAGCAGGAGATATGAACCTAAGTACTCTTAATGATACTATGTTCTTTGTGTATGTAATTACTACAGGGGAACCATCAGCTGATGCACCTGAGAGTACTATTAGTCCTCAGATAATGGGTACTGTGACTAACTTATATCCATACTATCAAAGTATGATGAAGTCAGTTAAAGAGTTAATTAATGAGTGCAAGATACCTAAGAACTTTATTGATTTTTCATTAAGGTTGAAGGCACTTGAGTTATGTATAAGAACTGGTAATTATCCTCAGGCTATTGTCTATTGGAATAAGTTCTTCAAAGGCAAGATGTCTAAACCAGTAGTAACTAATTGTAGCTGTTATGCATGAAATAGATAATGTATCTTATGATGCTATTTACAGATACTTTAATGCTTTATCAAAGTTTGGTTATAAAAGCTATGGTGATGTAGAGAAGTTAATAGCATTACTTACACTAGATGAGATGCTTCATGTATTTAATGAATACATAGATGAAGATGATTTCAGAGCTATAATAAATGCTATCTATTGTTTAAGTGGAACTACTTGTCTTATAAGATATCCAGAATTTGTTAATCATGATAGTCTTACACATAAGACTAAGATAGGATTTACTACTAGAATAACTGAAGATAATGTTATCAGGGATACTGAAGACTATAGACTTAGAATAGAAGTATAACACTTATAGCCAGTAAATAAAACCAGTAAAGACCTTGTGTATGTGAGTTTAATTACTTACCTTTGCACAAGGTCTTAATTGTATAATTAAATATGTAATGATATGACATGGAGAGAAATTATATACATGTGCTCTGATGAATTAAAGCTTTCTAGTGATGATTCCTACTATACTGAGGATCACTTAAAGTTCTTAATCAGTAAGTACAGAAGTTTCATCTTGAAGCAGCGTTACTCGGATTTAAAGAAGTTTATACCTGAGAGTAACTTTAGTACTATATGCCTTGACTTAATGGAAGTACCTGCAATCTCTGGTGAACCATGTGAAGGTGGAGTGTATCTTAGAACTACAAAGAAGGTTCCTTTTATGATGGGTATTAAGCAACCTAGAGTATATCCAGTAGACTATTATCAAGGTGAGATTACTTATATTTCAAGAGATAGAATGAAATATGTAGGATTTAATAAATACCTTAGTAATATCATATATTGCTCTTTAGCCCCTGATAATTACATCTACTTCAAGTCTAGTAATCCTCAGTACTTATACCTTGAAAAGGTTAGAATAACTGCACTATTCTCTGATGCAGAAGAAACTTTTGGATTACAGTGTAATGAAGATGGTCAAATATGTGAGTTACTTGACTCTGACTTTCCTTTGGAATCTGCATTAGTTTCACCATTAGTAGAGCTTGTAGTTAAAGAGTTAAGAGGTCCTGAATATTCTCCTGAAGATAAGGTAAATGATGCTAATGATAATTTGTCTAATGTAAGTACTAAATAATGGAAAGTTATGAAAGTTTTAGAAATAGACTATTAAAGTTAGATAAACCCAGAGTTCATAAGATTAGAGGTTCACTTGGTATTTATGATGGATATAAGTACTATAGAAAGAACAAACCTTCTGACCCTAAATATATATTAACTGAGTCTCAGTACTTTGCTATCACTAGAAGAGTTAATAACTTACTAGCTGATAATCTAATCAAAGGTGAAGAAATTAACTTCCCTCATAGGATGGGTAGATTAGAAATTAGAAAGGCTACTGGTGAAGTTAGGTTAAATACTAATGGTGAACTTGTAACTAATCTACCTATTGATTGGGATAGAACACTTAAATTATGGTATGATGATGAAGAGTCTTATAATAATAAGACCTTAGTTAGAGTTGAGGAAAGAGAGATATTTAAAATATACTATAATAGAGGTCAAGCTAACTATAGTAATAAGTCTTTCTTTGAGTTTAGTGTGAATAGAGAGCTAAAGAAAAGACTTAAAGAGAAGATTAAAGAAGGTAAGATTGAAGCTATGTACTTAGGTAAAAATAAAAGATACTATGGTAAATAATGTAACATATACAAATATTCGTGAAATCGCCAGCAGGTTGATGCGTCATCCTTTAATGGTTGATTTAACTCTTGAATCTATTATACAGTACACTGTAGACTTCATAGGTAGAATGGGATTGCCACCTATTTATTATGATAAGGTTGAAACTGTAGAAATTAAGAACTACAGAGCAAAACTTCCATGTGATCTAATAGCTATTAGACAAGTGAAAGATGCTAAGAATAACACTTCTCTTAGGGCTACTACTGATACCTTTCATCTAATACATGATGATAAAAGATTCCTTGAAAGACAAGAAGGAACCTTTAAGGTTCAAGGTAATATCATATATACTTCATTTAAGGAAGGTCATTTAGTTATTGCTTATAGAGCTATTCCAGTAGATGATGAAGGATTACCTTTAATTCCTGATAATTCAGTATTTCTTAAAGCACTAGAGTTATTCATTAAGAAAGAATGGTTTACTATTCTATTTGATATGGGTAAAATAGCTCCAGCAGTATTACAGAATGTACAACAGGAATATGCTTGGTCAGCTGGACAATGTAATATGGAATTTACATTACCATCAGTATCTGAAATGGAGGCAATTAGTAACATATTAAATCAAATGATACCAAGAACTAATGAATTTAGAAAAGGATTTAAACCACTTGGTAACAAGGAATTTATAAAATCACACGGATAATGGCAATGAAAATTTCTCAACACGTAATCCAAGGCATGAGTAGGGATACTACTGTTAGTAAGTTTAACTCTAAATATGCCTTTGATGCTTTGAATATAAGAATAACTGCAAGAGATAATAATACTCTTCTTTCAGTTACTAATGAGAAAGGTAATAAAGAAGTGCCTTCTAATCATGAAATAGTAGGTACTTACTTAGGTAGCTGTATTCTTAATAATACTCTTATTATATTTGCTAAGGATTCTATAGCAGATAGAATATATAAGTTTATCTATGAGGATGGGAAATTCACTTCCTCAGTTCTTTTTATGGGACAGCTTAACCTTGATGTAGAGCATCCTGTAGAAACCTTAGGTATATATGAGAATGAAGATATACAGAAAGTCTACTGGATAGATGGTATTAATCAGGCTAGAGTGTTGAATATAACTAAAGATGTGTATATCAATGCAGATGAATTTGACTTTATAGGAACTATACATACTAATGCCACAATTAATGTAGATAAGGTAAATAGTAGTGGTACTTTTAGTCAAGGTGTTATTCAATATGCATTTAGTTACTATAATAAATATGGTAAGGAAACTAACATATTTAGCACTTCTCCTCTTCTCTATATCTCACATAAAGATAGAGGAGCTTCTCCTGAAGACACTGTAGCCTGTTCATTTAATATACAGCTTAACGATCTTGATACATCTTATGATTATGTGAGAATATACTCTATACATAGAACATCTATAGATGCTACTCCTCAAGTAAAGGTAGTTGCTAACTTAGTTACTACAACTCAGTTATATGTAGATACTGGTACTACTGGAGAAAGTGTGGACCCTACTATTCTTTTATATGTAGGTGGTGAAGAGATAGCTCCTTATACTATGGAACAAAAGGATAATACTTTATTCTTAGGTAACTATACTATTAAGAGAGAGTTAATTTCTACTGACTTACAGTATCAAATTAAGAAGAATGCTAGTGTAACCTTCTTCAAGAGAACTCTTACTGATGTATCAGATTTAGGAGATATGTACAGAGCTAATTATCAGCTTAATTATAACTCTAATCAGATTAAGGGATTTCAAAAAGGTGAAGTATATAGAGTAGGTATTCAGTTTCAAGATACCAAAGGTAAATGGAGTGAGGTAGTATTTGTAGGAGACTATGAATGTACTGAAAGAAATGAGAGTCATAATTCTCTAAATCAGTTTATACTTTATGCATCTGCAATTAATGTTACAGTCAATGATGTAGCTACTGTGCAAGCTATTAAAGACCTAGGATATATTAAAGCTAGAGGAGTAGTATGTTTCCCAGACTTTAATGATAGAAATGTTATTTGTCAAGGTATATTATGTCCTACTGTAGCTAACTATAAAGATAGATTAGATAATAGTCCATTTGCACAGTCATCATGGTTTACAAGACCTTTTATGCCTGATGATTCATGGGTTAATGAATATGGAACTATGGCACATGATTGCAGTAAAGGTGAAGTACCTTACTTCTATCACAATGGTCCCATAGGCTCAGCATCAGTAAATGACTTAACTAGAAGTGAAATACAGACAGCATTAGGTGTGGTTCCTTATATTCCTACAGGCACAGACCCAGGTGAATATACTGATAAAAGTATGTCTGAATTCCTTGTGGACCATAACATAGTTACCATGCATTCACCTGAAGTGGAGTTTAATAATAACCTACAGAACTTAGTTAATGCTGACTATAAGTTGAGAATTATAGGTGCAGTAGCACTTAATAATACACTAAGTGATATTAGTTTAACCACTTCTACACCTTCATTAGCACCTAAAGCTCTTGGATTCTATAAGGGTAAAGTATGTAATACTAGAATGTGGAACTACTCTGTTACTGGTGAAGGTGGTAGACAAATCTCTTCAGGTTTATTTTGGGCAGACAGTTTAAAATATACTACCTTTACACCTTTAGTATTAGGTCAAAGACTATGGATGGTTTATCCTTGGCATAGAAATGGTTCACTAATTAATGCTGGTGTTCCTACAGATGGAAATACAAGACCAGCAGCACTTGGTAGAAAGGTTATTAGTAACTTGAAATTCTCTGCTGATAATATATATCTTGATACTCCTTGGACTGATGATTCTGGTGAATATACTGGTATTACTCCAGTTAATTCATGGACTGCTGGAATAGTCAGAATAAAGGCTCCTCTTAATTCAGGATTACAGGATTTAAACTATTATGCAGATATAGATAAAGTATTACCTTTTAATAGAAGTAATACAATATCTTCTAATTATGAGAATGGTTATCCTATATATACATCATCAAGTGCTATATCTAATGGTAGTATAGCTCCTATATTCAATGCTGCTGATGATAATGTAATATCTGTAAATACATTAGATTCTTCAATAATTGATATAGAAGATGAAGATAAATATGGTACTGAGCCTGTTAGTATGAAGTATAAATCAAATCCTCATTTAGTATTTGCATTTAACTACACTGCATCTGGTAAACAGTCTGTTCTTCCTAAGAACAATACTTGTACTTCAATACTACAGAATAGTCCTACTACTAAGCCATTTTGGAATACAAATGCTCCTGCTGGTGATACTGTGTATCAAGGTAATATTACTTACACTGATAATCAAGACAGGGCTATATTATGGTTAGCTGAATTATATAGAGACAATGTAGTTAATAGATTTGGTGGTGATACTCCTGAGGCTATACTTAATAATACATTCTTACCAGCAGGTGATGCTGTATTAATAGGTGATAACATTAATATAAACTGTACAGAAGGAGATACTTATATACAGAGATATGATTGTTTAAGAACATTTGCTTCAACTAGTGAAGACCAGAATAGCATTGTAGATATAGTATCATTTATGTGTGAGACCAGAATTAATATAGATGGAAGGTATGATAGAAATAGAGGATTAGTTAATAATCTGAATATGAGTCCCACAAACTTCAATCTATTTAATCCTGTATATTCTCAAGCTAACAATTACTTCACTTTCAGAACAATTGATTATGAGAGATATAGTAATAGCTTGTTTCCTAATTCATTAACATGGACTAAAGAGAAGACCTTAGGTGAGGATATTGATACGTGGACTAATATTACATTAGCTTCAAATCTTACATTAGATGGTGATAGAGGTAATCTTAACTTACTCAAGAAGATAGGCAATGACATCTTTGCATTTCAAGATAAAGGTATTTCAAGAGTACTGTTTAATAGTACAGTACAGGTTAATACTAATGATGGAATACCTATTGAAATAGCTAACAGTGGTAAAGTTGATGGTAAGAGATATGTAACTCTAACTAATGGATTACAGAATAAATGGGCATCCTATTTAAGTCCTAGTGGTTTATATTTCATAGATAACTTTACTAATGACTTGATGTTATTTAATGGAGAATCATTAAAGAGTTTATCCTCAGAGAAAGGATATAGAACCTTTATTAATAAGTACAACTCTACTGATATATGGAATGCAAGAGACTTCTCAAACTTCATTATACAGAGAGACAGTACTAATGATGAGATTTATTATATCCATAAGGACTTTGCTCTATGTTATTCAGAATTACTTCAAGAGTTTGTATCATTCTTTAGTTATGATTCAGTTCCTCTTATGTTTAATATGGGTGGCAAGTTCTTTAGTTTAAAGAATGGAATTATCTGGGAACATGAGGCAGGAGACTATAATAGTTTCTATGGTGTAACCAAACCATATTATATTACTGTTATAGATAATAGTGATGAACCTTATGATAAGATATACAACACTCTTGAATTTAGAGCTGATACTTGGGATGATGACACCCTACTCAACAATGTAACATTTGATACATTAGATGTGTGGAATGAATATCAGCATGGTACTTTAAATCTTACTACTACATTAGGTAAGCCTTCACCTTTAAAGAAGAAGTTTAGAGTGTGGAGAGCTAATATACCAAGAGATAACAGTAACAAGTTGAATAGAATTAGAAACACTTGGGTATATGTTAAATTAGCAATGAATGACCCTAAAACTTATAGAACTGAGTTTCATGATATGATATTACATTACTTTGTATAATATTAGTAAGGCTGGCTAACCTAAGTGTGTAGTCAGCCTTTACTTTTTCACTTAAAGTATTGATAGTGTCAATAACTTTACTTATATTTGCAACAAATTAATTATGCTATGGCTAAAAGGAAAATTATAAGAAGACGAAATAAACCATATACATTTGCAATAGGAGGTGCATTAGCTAATGCAGGAGCCACTGCTGTTAGTGGACTTATTAATCCATCAGGCAATAGTACTGGTGTAGGTAATGCTATGCAAACTATTGGTAGTGTAGCTTCAAATATTCCTGGAGTAGGAGGACTTATAGGTGCTGGAGTAAATATGTTGGGAGGTGTGGTTAATGCTGCCTTTGGAAGTAAAATCAATGAAGAGTTTGTTGATGATACTGAAGCTTCAGCTAAACAACAATCAGGCTATGTTTCTGGTGCTTCAACTAATGATCAGTTACTTAGTGACTGGTCTAACTTTAATAACTTAGCTAATGTAACTAAATCACAAGTTGGCTCAGATGGATGGTTTAGTAGTAAAGCTAAGAGGGAAACCAGAAGACTAAATAAAGAAATAGACAATGCTAATCTAAGAGCACAGAAATCACTAGTAAATACAGCAGGTAATATAGATACATCTAATGATAGTGCATTACTAGCTAACTATGCTGCTGATGGTGGATTATTACTCACAGGAGATGCTATTGACTATAATTTCATTAATGAACAATTATATAATAAGAGACTAGAAGCTATGAGTAAGAATAAACTAACATCTATGCCTAACTCATTTGAAGTTCCACAGTATGGTATAGATTATTTTGCAGATGGAGGTAACTTATCAAGAGATAAAGATTATGGCTCTAAGAAGAAACCCTATCCTATGGTTCCTTCTAGTGACTTTGCAGGTCCACATAGAAGTTACCCTATTCCAACTAAAGCTAATGCTAGAGATGCACTTAGATTAGCTGGACTTCATGGTAATTCTAGTGTAAGAGCTAAAGTATTGGCTAAATATCCTTCATTAAGAAAGGAAGATGGTGGTATGCTATTTGCTGAAGGTGGAGGTATTCATATTAAGAAAAAGAATAAAGGTAAATTTACTGACTATTGTGGTGGTAAAGTTACTGCTGAATGTATAGCAAGAGGTTGGGCTAAAGCTAATGGTGGTTATATGGACTATAATTATGATGAAACCTTTGCACCAACAGGTACTTTATTTCAAGGAGCTTGGGATTCATTAACCACACATCCAGATGCTTTGACTCATGGTGGAGTATTTAGTGATGGGGTTACTGTAGTAGGTGAAGGTGGTTCTCATGAAGAGAATCCTCTAAGTGGAGTACCTATGGGATTAGCTCCTGATGGTCAACCTAATTTAGTTGAAGAAGGTGAAGTTGTATTCAATGACTATGTATTTAGTAATAGATTACATCCTACTGAAAAGATGCTTAAACAGTACAACATCCCACTAAAATATAAAGACCATACCTTTGCTAGTATAGCTGAGAAGTTTAACAAAGAACCTAAAGAAAGACCTAATGATCCTATAGCTAAGAGAGGATTACTTGCTAATATGGGTAAACTAATGCAAGCTCAAGAAGAAGTCAGAGCTAAGAAAGAAGCTAGACAAGGTACTCAATTTGCATTAGGTGGATTTACAAATGCAAATGATGATACTCTGTTATATGGTGACCCATTTACCTATAATGACTTCTTAGGTAGTCAAGGTAGTATATCTAACCCTAATGACAACTCACCTTCAAGTGATGAAGATGGTTTTGGTGCTTCATGGTTAAGATATGCACCTGTTGTAGGTTCTGGTATCAGTGCTTTAGCTAGTTTAAGAGATAAACCTAACTATGCAGGTGCTAATGCTGTAGGCAATGCAGTAGCTAATATGTCTCCTATTACAGCAACTCCAATAGGCAATAAGCTAAGATATACTCCATTAGATAGAGAGTTTTACCTTAATAAACTTGATGCTAGTGCTGGAGCTACTAGAAGAGCTGTTAATAATAATGCAGGAGGTAATAGAGGTACTGCAATGGCAGGTATCTTAGCTGCTGATTATAATTATGGTCAGAACTTAGGTAAATTTGCTAGACAGGCTGAAGAATATAACCAAGCTCAAAAGGAAAGAGTTGAAGGATTTAATAGACAAACTGATATGTTTAATAGTGAAGCAGGATTAAAAGCTGCTACAGCTACTCAAGGTGTTAAAGAGGCTCAACTTAGAGGTATTATTGAAGAGTACAACATGAGAAATGCTGAAAGAAATAGAGTTAGTGCTAATAGATCAGCTAATCTAACAGGATTCTTTGATAACTTAGGTGAGGTTGGTAGAGAAGAATTTATTCGTAATCAAATTCAAAGTAACCCTGCATACAATTACAATCTTACTAGAAGTGGTAAAGTAAAGTATAAAGGTAATAAGAAGGGAGGTAAGAATGGCTAGTCTAGTAATTGGATCAAAGTTTAGACCATTCTCTTATTCTGAGATGTTAGCCCCAATTGAAGCAGCTACTACTGAACATAGAGCTATTGAAGAGGGTTTAGGTGAGATGTCAGCTAAAGCTGGTATGTGGGATAAATTAGCTAATCAGCAATCAGACCCTGTAGCTTATGCTCAATATAAAACTTATGCTGATGATTTAACTAAGCAGGCAGACCTTTTAGCTAGACAAGGTTTAACACCAGAGAGTAGAAGAGGTTTGTTAGATATGAAGAGAAGATACAGTAATGAGATTACTCCTATAGAAGTAGCTGCAACTAAGAGAGAAGAATTAACTAAAGCTCAAAGAGAAGCTATTCAAAAAGACCCTTCATTAATGTTTAATATTGACTATGGAACTGCATCTCTTGATGATTTAATTAATAACCCTAATGCTACTTATAATACTATTAGTGGTTCAGAGTTATCTAAGAGAGCTAGTATGATGGCTTCAAACTTAGCTAAGACTATACAGGAGAATCCTCAGTATCAATCAATACTTGGTGGTCAGTATTTCCAGCAAATGCAACAGTTAGGTTATACTCCTCAACAAGTAATGCAGACTATAATGAATGATCCTAATGCACCTAGTGAATTAAAGCAAGTAGCTGATACTGTATGGCAAGAAGCTGGCTTAGATACTTGGGATCAAGCTACTCAAACTAGAGCTAGAGACTATATCAATGCTGGTTTATATGATGCTATTGGTACTCAGAAGTTTGATACTCAAGGTAATAGAGCATTTATGAGTCCTGCTGAGTCTGCTAGATTAGAGATGGATAGAGAAAGATTTGAATTAGCTAAAGCTCAAGCAGCTAAAGATAAGACTACAATACCTCTTCAAGATGGTTCAACTATTAGAGTTATTGGTGGAGGTAAAGCACTTAGAATATACCCTGATGGTAGAGTTGAGAACTATGTAGGTAATAGTGGTATTGCAGGTGCTGGTGTAAAAGATGCTGCAAAGAGGGGGGACACCCCAATTATTATAGCTAATACCAGAGGTAAATGGAGAACTGGTGAAGAAGGTAAGGATGTAAAAGGTACTTTATTTGGTATGACTAGAAGTGAAGCTGTATCAGGATGGGGTAATTATACTCTTGATAATGTGAAACCTAGTGATATAGTAACCAATTACAATGAAATACCTAAAGGTGCTTTAGATGAAATGCTAAAGACAGCTAAAGAGAAGAATATAGACCTTGATTACTATGATGTGGTTAGGGTTAAAGCTGATAAGAGTAGAGCTGTTGGTGACTATGACTACGTACTGATGCCTAAGCAAAGTACTTCTCAATTACCTATGGCTACTCCTGTTACACCACAAGTAACAGGTAGTATCAATTTTGATGAAAATATGGGATTATAATATGGAAGGATTAAAAGGATTAAAGGGCTTGACACCTGAGGATAGACAGAATTGGGAGAAGAGTTATTCTTCACAGTTGGAAGGACTTACTCCAGACCAAACAGATAGAATGTATAAGAACTTCAAGTTTAAAGAGAAGTTTGGTAATAGACCAGACTATAATACTTTGAAGAGTTATACTCCTGAGCAAAGAGATAGCTTGTATAATGGTGAGCTATTTCAAGCTCCTCAGGAAACTGATGAAGAACAACAGAAGGTTGATAGTATTGGTAAAGCCTTTCAACAAGGTCAGGACTATCAAACTCAAGCTAATCAGTTGACTGAGTTATATAATAACTGGCCTGCAAGAGGTAGAAAAGCTCTTGATGAATTTGATAAGATAGCTACTGATGTATCTCCTTATTATAAGAGGTATAAAGGTACTGAATATCTTCCATTCTCTGATGAAGATAAGTATAGACTAGCAGCAGAATACAATGCTGCTAAGTCTGCTTATGGTGAACAAGAAGCTAATAATATACTTAGAAGACAGATGCAGAATACTGCATCAGAAAATCAAAGTGTATTTGAGAAAATATGGAATGGCTTTAAAGGTATGGGTGCTCAAACAGCAGGTGCCTTAATTGGTGCTGCTGGTATGGTTAAAGGTGCTGTTGACTATATAGGTGATGAAAGAAATGAGAATATAGATAATGCAGCCCTTGATTTCATGGACCATGTTATAGACAATGATTGGACTAGATATGGTAATGATGTAATGCAATATGGCTCATTGTTTGATGCTAATATTCAAGAAGCTAAGGATAATGGTGGATTATCTACTATACCTATTATAAGAACTACTAAGGAAGAACAAGGAAGTATTCTTGATAACTTGCTTAGTGTTAATACTATACCTGAATTAGTTAATCAACAAGGTTTTACTATAGCCTCAATGCTAACTGGTGCAGGTCTTTCATCTATATCCAATAAGGCATTTCAAGGATTAAAAGGTGCAGCTCTTGCAGCTAATAGAGCTAATACACTAAATAATCTTGAGAAAGTCAATGGAGTATTAAGAGGGTTACAACAAGCTCAGCAAAAGGTTAATGCCTTTGTTATTCCTGCAATGGTGGGTACTGTTGAAGGTGTTAGTGAGGGTCTTAACACTAAGATACAATTTCTTGATGATGCTAAGCAAATGGTAGCTGAGAATCAGGCTAAAGTAGTAAATGATGAATTTAATAGAAGACTTCAGAATCCTGAAGAACTTAGTAAACAAGGTTATAACCCCCAATCAAAGGAAGACCTTGAGAGATTATATAAGGAAATATATGACTCTTATGCTCCTCAATATGAGGAATCTATAAAGAAAGCTGAAGCTAATGCAGCTAAGGCAGGTGTATATAATATGGGTCTTAACTCCATGATTAATGGAGCACTTAATATGACTCTTAAAGCTGGTCTTCAAACTCCTTCTGTACAAGAAGCTATGAGAAGAAGTAGATTAGGTAGGTTATTTACACCACAAGACTTTAGAGTAGAGGCAGGTAGAGTTATTCCTAATTATGGTAAAGTTAGTAAGGTACTTAATGTATTACAGGAACCTGCTGGTGAATTTACTGAAGAGTATCTTCAAAGTGTATCTGATGCATTTGCAAGAGGTGGTGCAGAGTATAACTTACAGAACTTCATTGCTAATAAATATAAAGGTGATGGTAAGAATGCAGTAGATGAATCTCTTGCTAATGACTTGTTTGCTGCTAGTAGAGCAGCTGGTGATGCTATGACTGATAAAGAGACTATCTTATCAGGTATCTATAGTGCATTAGCCTCAGGTATGGGTACTCCTACTATTAATAATAGAAGAGGCCCTGCTGTTAGAATGGAAGATGAATCTAAACTTGATTATACTTTAAGAAGGTCTCCTATTGTATATAGAAATCCTATCTATGAAGCTATTCAAGAACAAAGAAGTCTTGGTGAAGAAAGAGCTACTGCTGCTCAAGTAATGACTGATTGGATACAAGACCCTGCTAATAAAGGCAAGTATGATGGTCTGGTTGGTACATTTAACTGGGCTAAGGCTATGGATGAAGCATCAGGTAAAAATGATGAGTTTGAATATAGAAACAGTGAGTTAGGTAAGACTATTAATGATGTTATGATGCTTGAAAAGGTCAGAGGTACTGACTATTATAACTCCTTTATGACTGACTTAACTAATGCAGCTAATGCTGAAGATGGTTCTGAATTAGCCCAATCATTAGTACAGCAATTTAAGAATGCACCTAACAATAGAGATATTCAACAGGATGATTCACAGATACTTGAGACTATAAAGAAGAACTCTAATAAGCTACTTAATACTATGAGTAGAATAGCTGAAGAGTCTGAGAACATTGATAAGATGTTAGGTAATGCTGCTGATGAAGATACTAAGCAAGCACTAATTTATGGTAAGATGAGTGTAGATTCTTGGAGAGAAAGAGCTACACAGTTAGAGGATGAATTATCTAAAGTCCCTATTAACCCTACCACTTCAAGTAATCTTAGTGAAGCACAGAGAGATGCTCTTATTAGTTATGGTACTCAGGATAAGATAAACAATGCTTATGATGAGTTAACTAAAAAGAAGGATGAACTTAAGAAAGATATAGAGAATATCACTAAAAGAAAGAACCTTGAAGTTAATGAAGAGCCTGCACTTAGAGCTAAGAGAGTAGCACTTAAGACTATAGATAAACAACTCAAGAAACTAGGCAGAGAAAGAGATAATAGTATAGAAGGAACTGTTCTTAGTGAAGCAGACATTATGTCTCTCAATCCAGTGGACAGAGCTACTATACTTAATCCTGAGAATAAGTCTAAGTATAGTGAGGAACAAAGAGCTATTATAGATAATGTAATAAGAGAAGGTACTTTACAATATAGTGATTTCATTGATAAGATTGAAGATGCTGGTAGAATTAACCTAGCTCAACAAGCTTACTTAGCTCAATATAATAGCATACTTAGTGATCCTTCAAGCTTCAATGCTTTTACTAATAGAATTAAACAACAAGTAGCTAATGATAACACTAGAAAGAAATATGAATATCTTAATGGTGTAAGTGATTACTCTACCTTTGTTAAGAACTTAGATAAAGCTTATAGAGAATCTGATGTAAGAGAGAGAAGTGTTATTAGAAATATACTCAAGGATAATGATAATTATAACAGGTATATATCAGATAATAAGGCATTAGAAGGTATATTTGACCAACTTGATAGCAATGAAAAGTTTAATTCATTAAGTGAGAATGATAAGAATGTAATCATGACTTCAATGCAGTTCTTAACAGACAGAGGTATTAGTCCTACTAATGCATCTATTGATGTATTAGCTGAAACTGATGAATCTGGTAATTCTGAATTGCTTAATTACATAGGTGAGGTTAATGGTAGATTACCTGAGGGTGAACAAATGGCTCCATCTAGTGTAGAAGAGATTGCACAGACTTTAAATAGCATACTTGAGGAATATAATAAGAATATTACTGAAGTAGAAACTATTAATAAGCCTGTGGAAGTAGCTCCTACAACTACAGAGGATTCAAAACCTCCTAAACCTGTTGGAGTATTTGCTCAATTAGCAGCTAATCCAGAGATGGGTGCATCTAGAAATCTTGAAGAAGATACTCCTGCTGAACCTACTAAGTCAGTAGGTGTATTTGGTGAGATAGAAAGAACTCCTTCACTGACTAGAACTATAGAACCTGAGGTAGAAAGTCTTACTGATAAGTTTAAAACTAATAGTAATGAGGAAGTAACTAAGGCTGCTGACATTGGTTTAGGTATTATTAACAATGCATCTGATATTTATAATGATGTTAAGGAGCAGGCTACTCAAATACTTGATGAATTAGGAGATAGTGAATATGAAACTCCTGATAATCTTAGTGAAGCTATAATGGCTAAGGCTAATCAGTTACAAGTACAATCTCAACAAGGTGGTGATAATTCTGATAGAGCTTCTTCATTGTTAAAACAAGTAGCTTCAAAGATAAAAGTTAAGAAAGAAGTTAAGCCAGACTCTAAGGAAGAAAGAGCTACAACTCCTAATACAGCTGATGAAGAAAGAAGAAATAATGGTCTTATAACTACAGCTAGTGTAGATAACTATCCTAACTCTGTAGTAGGTCAGGCTTCTAAGAACTTTAGAATGAATGACTATTTAAGAAAGGGTAATATAACTCCTAAGACTCCTATTATGTTTATTGCAGACCCTGCTATTATTGCAGGTGTTAAGCAAGAGATGGGTGAAGCTTATAATGAGAATGATCATTTACCAATAATGGCAGTTGTTGAAGATAGCAATGGTCCTGTTATAATTGATGATAAGAAGTATCAACCTATTGGTTTTATGCCTAGAACTAGTGCTAATTCACAAGGTGCTGCTAGAGTAGAGCCACTTAGAATGTCAGCTTTAACTCAACAAGATGGTAAGTTGATTAAGGATAAAGATGGTAAGGTTGTTACTACTAATGGTTATGTAAGAGCTAATCCACCTCAGCATACTAAGGCAGGTACTCCTAATACTCTGATACATACTATCATGAGTAATGATATGGATGCCTCTGATAGAGATAAGATGAATGATGAGAAGCTTTCTATACAAGATAGACAAGCTATTTATAGAAAAGCTAAGGATAAAATCTTACCTAATATTAGAAGAGTAGCACAGGATGCTAAGGGTGAAAGAATACACTTAGCTTACTTTACTCCTAATATGAAGGGTGGAGAATCTGAGTTTGAGTTATATGTAACCACTCCTCAAAACTCCTTATCTAGATCAGGTCAACCTATAGCTCAAGTATTAACTGAAGGAACTCCTGAGGAGATACTAAAAGCTAATAGTAGGCTCCATAGATATAGCAAGACACTTGAAGAGTTCTTTAAGAAGAAGCCTTTCAGTGATGATATTAGATTCAAGAGAGAGGGTAACACACTAATTGCAATAGGTGAAGGTGCTACTAAATTAAGTTCATTAGGTGAAAGTTTAACTAAGAAGTTAAGTAACTATCTGACAGTTCCTAAAGGTTATGAGTACACATTCATACCTACAGAAGACAAGCTTGAAGGTAATAGAATGTATCAATTAGTTTTAACTAATGGTGTTAATACTATACCTATGGCTAGAGTAACTAATGGTACAATGACTGATGAAACTAAGGCTAATGCTATTAAGAGTTTAATACTTGATAATGGTAACTTTAGACAAGATGGTAGTCAACCATTTGTTAAATGGCAGGTTAATTACAATGACTTCAATGCTAAAGAAGGTGAATCTGATGATGCTAGAAAAGCTAGATTAGGCAATGCTAGTGATATATTTGATGATAATATACTGGAATCTAGTAGAACCTCATTCAAATATACTATTAGAGGTATTGATATTAATAGTCCTTTTAAACAGGATGGTAGCAGAACTCCAGTACCTACACAAGTAGTTGCTAATCAAGTTAATGCTACACAAGGCAAACCTATTAATACTCCTGTTATTGTAGCTACAGACCAAGTTAAAGTAGGCGATGCTATTGTTGACAGTGAAACTGGTGCTACATTAAAAGGTGAGGTTAAACCAATATCTAATCCTGCTATAGATAAAGCTAAACAGATAGCTAATAGAATAGTTGAAGATAGTAAGGAGATAAGATTAGCTGATGATAACTCAGGTTATGTAGATGACAATGGAGTTAGATATGCTAGAGTTACTTCTATTATTCAAGCTGATGAACATGCTGGTGAAAGATTTGACCCTGCTAGTCCTTGGATTACTCCTTCAACTAATATAGGAACATCAGTAGATGAGTTTGTAAGGGACTTCTTTGCAGGTGAGTTCTTTGATGGAGATGGTAAATTATTAAATGATTATCATTTTGATTATCCTAATTCATCTCAAAGTCAATGGAGAAAGTTTGCCAATCAATTAATGGGTCTTAAGAACTATATTGATGCTCAAGGTCTTACAGTAATTCCTAGAGATGTAACTGTTACTGGTACTGTCAAAGTGACTGACACACAAGGTCAAACACATGACATACCTGTTGCTGGAACTCTTGATTTGCTTGCTTATGATAGTCAAGGTAACTTCCATATCTTTGATATGAAGACTAATAGAAGTGGTATTAGTGATGAGAAAAGAAAGAAATATGCTAAACAGGTCTCAATGTATCAGAAGTTCATTGAAGATAAGTATGGTATTAAAGTAGCTTCTCTTAACATTATACCTATTAATGTTAGTTATCCTACTCCTTTAGGATTTGGTAATGGTAAAACTGTATATGAAATAAGTGAAGGTAATCAATTACTTGCTAATGGTGAAGAGTATATGGATTCTAAACCTACTCTTGAAGAAATAGGTGCAGTACCATTTACTGATGTAAATATTCAATATGATAAACTTACTGACAGTGAGAAACAAATGATTACTGATATGTTACCAGCTGAGGTTGAAGTTAAAAAGGTAGAAATACCTGATGCTGAGACTACAGTTAATAAGAACTTAGGTTTAAAGATGGGTAAAGTTAAAAACAGATTTGCTAAACCAGCTAAGAAAGGACCTATAGTTACTCCTTCAGCTAATAACTGGGAATCAATTAGTGATGAAGTTAGACAGGCTGCAATAACAATGGGATATACTAAAGAGTCTTGGAATAACATGACTGAAGATGAGAAACAACATCAGAAAGAGTGTCTAAGTTAAGTATAGCTAGTATAAAAAAAAGAAAGGCTAGGGGGATTAACCTCTAGCCTTTTTTTGCATATATGAACATTGTTATTTGGTAAGATTAGCCCTACCATACTGATAACTCTGTGCTGCTTGATATGGATTCTGCATCATTAAGTAACTTCTCCAATAAGGAAGCATTCTTTCAACTTTATGTGCCCATTTCAAGTCACCTTTCTCATAAGTACTACTACTTGATTTATACTCTTCTTGAGTAGCAAATAGTGTTACTATATTAATTAGGTCAGTTGCTAAACTAAATCCAACAGGAGATATATTAGTTACTACTAGAGCCTCTTTAGCAAATCCCCAAGGAGTATTAAATGCTGCTTGTTCACTGTATAATCTACTAGCTGCATAATATAAGAAACCCATAGCTTGGTCTGGTTCTTCATCATCGTCATCATCAGGCTTAGCACTTAACATCTTAAGTAAAGTCAATGCTACAATGACAGCCATGTCAGCCCAATTTCTTCTCATATTATAATACTGATTAGCTGAGAAACCAGCATTAAGCATCATTTGTTGAGTAGTCTTTGATACTGGAGTAAAGATAGCTCTAGCTGTTAAAGCAAAGCCTCCTTTGTCTGTGAATGTAGATGCAATTACCTTAGCTAATGTTCTCATAGAACCCTCAGTTTCAGTACCTAATGCAACACTATAAGCATTAACACCAAATCTTCTTTGTATCATACCTAATGCATAGCCCCTCATAGCTAATAAAGCATTACCATAAACATTCTGTTGTATAGCAACTTTATCTGCATTATTATAGATACCATGCATTCTGTTATTGATTTCTCTGGCTCTATCCATAAACTTAGATTCATCTTCAATACTCCAAGGTTTTAATTCCCCAGTATCTTTATCTAGTACTCTGACACCTTGTTTCATTTGAAGAGTCTTACCTAAATTAGGCTTACTATCATCTATGTTAACTACTTGATAAGCATTGTATAGACTAATAGGATTTCCATTCTCATCAATGAGTTTAGTACCATTGGCTGTAACAAGAAATGCCATAGTCTGCATATAGTGTTCACCACATTTATAAGGTAAGAATAGATTTTCTCCTACTGGATTTAACTTAACCCACTTAGATTTATTAGTATAGTAATCTCTCTCTTTCTTCTTATTTTCATTAAGAGCATTCATCTGTCTAATAAACAAACTTACCTTATCTTCTTTAACATCATCACCAGCATGTAACCAGTTAGATGGTAAGTTCTTCCAGTAAGTTATATTAGCTCTTTCCCAGTCTTTGACACTAAAGAATTCCCCTGATAAAGCCTCTTTGAATATTTCAAGAGAACCAGTACCTAAGTTAACAGCTCCACCTAATACATTACCACCTAAGAAGAACTTTGATGCTAATCCAGTGAAGAATCCTACTACCTTATTAAGCACTACTTTCTTTCCTATCTTAATTTTAGTAGTATTAATACCATACACTTGTTTATCTAGGAACTTCTGGTATCTTTTAAATGCTCTGGAAGTTTCATCTCTTTCAGACTCTGCCCTTATACCTCCTACAGCTCTTCTCTTCAAGACATCTTTGCCAATCTCAAGAGTACCTGCAATACTAGATATACCTGCATAAGTATGTGCCATCCCAGCATAAGCTAAAGTAGATTGAAATAAATCAGTACTTAACTCTGCACTATCTCTTAACTTATTAATACCATAGATAGGAACTCTGTTTAACTTCTCTTTCTCAAATTCAAGCTGATTAGAGAACATATCTTCCTCTATTGTATTATAGGTTTGATCACTACCAAAGTCTCTGTCTTCACTATCTTCAACAAAGGTATCTGCCATGTTTCTTCTTAGAGTATAACTAATAGCCTTTCCAGTGCCTTCAGTCATTCTTCTATTTCTGATTTTATTCATAGTAGTACCTTTGAACTGTGGCATTCTATAGATATTAGTACTACCATCAGGTAGAAATCCATCTAATTCAGCTTTAAGATTCATGTACTTACTTAACCATCCAGCTCTTGGAGTACCCTTAATAGTTTTCTCATACTGTTCACTTAAATAAGTATCATTAGGATACCATCTTTGTTCAACTTGATTCCATTGAGAGTGTTGCTTATGCCAAGATTTAACTAATGGTTTAAAGTATTGATCCCATAATAGACTCTTCTCAAAGTCTGATTTACCTTCAAGGTTAGGATTGTTTGCATAGAAGTCATCTCTGCATTCTTTCTTAAACTGTAACCAGTCATCTTCATAGTCACCCCAAACATAAGGTGATACTATGTTACCAGTTAGTTTACCAGTTCTAGGACTTATCTCACAGAAAGCATCTGTATTCCTCTCTCCTATACTATGTAAATCACCTTCAAGTATCTTTAGTCTATCTTGAGTTTGAATAGTCATATCATCAGCATACTTGTTAGCTAACTTCACAGTTCTATCAGCTAATTGACCAATAACATCAGAGTTATTTGACATTGAAGCTAGAATAGATTCATGAATACTAATATCCTTCTCCATGTATCTAAGTAAATCTTCAATAGGAATCTTTTCAGCACTAACCCATCTAAGACCTCTTTGACCTTTCTTCCAATCAAATATTACTCTAGCTGCTCTATTTACATAGGTAGAACCCATAGCATCTTCAAGAAACTTAAGATAGAACTCTCTCTGTTTAACTTCAAGAGTATTAAGTAGTCTATTATCACCATTAATAGCCTCATTAAGATTTCTTCTAAGAGCCTTGAGTTGAGTTATTGTGCTTTCATTGACATTCTGTAATCTAAGTCTTGAGTCTTCTGTAGTAGTGGCATCCTTTACTATTTTAAGAATAGCCTGTGCATTAGCAACAAAGGTTCCTACTTCTCTTAATAAAGCTGCATTCTCTGGTGTAATGCTAGTTATATTAAAGTCTACTTTAGCTAACTTATCAATCATCTCAGGTACAGTATCAACCATTAAATCCATAGCTTCTGTAATACCATCTACAGCAATTAAGTCTGCAAATAGTGATGGTTGACTGCTAGTTCTACCAGCTTCAACTTGACCTGCTAATTGATTGTACTTATTATAAAGAGACTTATCAATAGCTCTCATCTGTGATGTTTGACTTCTCAGTATATTTAAAACAGACTTGAAGGTAGCAACATTAACAGAGTCTCTAGCACTATACAGTGTCTCTTGGGTTTCAAGTGCATTTTCAACAGTGCCCTGGAAACTAGGTGACATAAAGCCTTGTGCAATAGCATCAGCAGTTCTTACTGCCTCTAATTTAGCATTAGCTATTTCATTGCCTGTGATGTTATTAAAGACTCTTTTAATCTGACCTACTATTCTATTAACTATATTCTGCCATGAAGCTCTCTTATCTATCTCACCATTAATAGCCTTACCTACTAGATGACCAGCAACTTCTCTTGCAGGATTATCTCTATAAGCAATAGTATTATATTCATCACCCATTATAACTCTCTGTACATCAGGAGTTAACAATCTCTCAAGCCTTTGAACTAGTGGAGAGTTACCTAATGCACCTACAGCGAAGTGACCAGCTTCTTCAGATAAACTACTATCTATTTGCTCATTATTAGCTACCTTAATTAATTGATAGAGACTATCAGCAGTTTTAGTAGCATTGACAGTACTATATCTACCATTAATTCTCTCACTATCATCAAGGAAACTATAATCAACACCAGCTCTATTTAGGTAGAACTTAATTCTCTCTTGTAGACTTCTATTAGCTATGTTATCATTTAACTGAGCTACATTAGTATTGTTCTTATTGACTACAGTTAATTCAACCTTACCATTATCCTTATTAATAATAGTAGCCATATATTTATCATTGTATGAACTACTTCTATTAAAGGACTGTAGTTTAGGTACAGCTTCATTGTAATCATATACACCAGCACCAATGTCTTTATTCAAGGTTTGTTTAACCTTCTCATCACTTAGATTCAGCTTAGTTAACTGTCTAAGAGATTGAAAGGTTATCTCACCATTGCTATCAAACTTAGCTTTATTAGCTACTCTACTTAAGAACTCAGGACTAGTACCTACAGCATAATACTGCTTAGATATCTCTCTATCATTAGTGTAATGTAGGAGTGACTTAAATAAGTCACTCTCTACAAATTCACCTTTACTATTCTTTACTCTTGGAATTATACTACACTTATCCATATTAACAAATCTTATTACCTTCTTGGTCAGTTACATTATTAGCTTGAGCTTTCAATGACTCAATAGTATCAATCAAATCCTCTACACTAGCCTTATTTAACATCTCAATCACTAATGCCTTATCTAAGGTATTATCAGCTTTTAATGCTAAGTCAGTAGCCTGTTTAATCAATTCTTCTGTACTCATACTAGTATCTACAGTATTAACTACTTCAGGTTCAACTGATGTATTACCATCCTCTTGAACTTCAGTATCAGCTATTGTACTTACTGTCATTGAGTTAGAAGAATATTGTAAAGACTTTCCAGATTCACCTAAAGCATCAACCTTATAATAGTTAATACTTCCAGTAGTACTGGCATTAAATACTACATCATTACTATCACACATATATACTATATCATCTATAACAATAACAGGTCTAAAATAAGATACTCCTTTCTCTTCACTAGGTAATAAGAATGGATTACCTTCTTTACCTAACTTCTTTACATCAAGAGTAAAGCTGCTTACAGCTACTCCATCACTAAAAGCTAAGTTACTTATAAGTCTACCATTTCTTCCTTTAGGATGAAATACTAGTCTGTTATTATCTAAATGATTAAGTAAATACTGTTTAGCAAACTCTTGATTATTAACACCAATCCTACTCTTTTGTACATCATTTAAGAAGTCAACATAAGATTTAGGATTACCATTATAATCATATCCTACTTGCACAGCTAACTTAACTTCTGTAGGAGCTAAGTTCATAAATGCCATAGGGCTATAAGTAAAGCCAAGCTTATAATAGTTATACAAGAACAGAGATTGTGCTAATTCAGCAGTCTGCTCATTCCTTAATAAGTCTCCCCAACTCTCTTTAATTTCATCCTTTTGATAAGGTGCTAAACCACCTATATCCTGAATATTCATGCTTACCTTACCAGTCTTTTCATCAGTAACAAACTGCATATACTGGAATATAGGCATAGACTTCATTGTAGGATTAGCTTCAAGAATATTGAATAAACCTTCAGGGAATATCTCTGTGAAGTATTCTCTAGCTGTTACTGTATTAGAACTGCTTCCAGCTAAAGCTTCTTTTAATATACTATATATATTGTTATCTTTATTCAGCTTAGAGCCTCTATTTCCTGCTACATTTAGAGTTTTAATATTATTGGTTTTAATCCAATTTCTTAATTGCTCAGAAGTAGGATTCTCAATAAAAGGTTTATTCCATTGAGTAGCAGCTCTTTTAGTTGCAATAAGTCCAGCTTTATCCTCGGAAGTACTAAAGTACACAGTCCCATCAGAATTTCTAACATTTAATTCAGTTCTGCCAGTATAAGGGTCTCTTTTTCCTGTCCTATTTGTATAGGACTCCTGCTCTTCATTACTAATCTCCTCTAAACCAAAATCTTG
>QWCE01000934.1_pt1 | contig 53989 bp, 42 predicted proteins | sample 1972531 | NCBI WGS metagenome assembly QWCE01 (sample SAMN09866716, study PRJNA288562) | Human gut metagenome isolate term4_stool, whole genome shotgun sequencing...
CATGGCATCCCTGCGCAAAAAATTGGAACGATACCCGGATGCGCCGCATCTGATCCAGACCCATGTTGGTGTCGGATACCGGATGCTGCGCGCAGAAAACGATGAAGCATCGTAAAAAAACAGGGTGCGTTCCTGAATAGGACGCACCCTGCCATCGCAATTCACGATTTGATTCGTTGACAACAACCGTGAATTGCATATCGCAAATCGGTCGTTGAGAATTGCGCTGTTTGTAAAACTTGCGATTAAGACCACAGACGATAGCAAGATGGAACCAAAAAGCGCGGGAGCTCCTTTCTGGAGACTCCCGCGTTTTTCGGTTACTGTGCTCTGCGTGAAGCTTTTGGCTTTACAGCCACTCGCCTTTCAGCACGAATTTTTCGCGCTCGGCACCCGTGGAGACGAACTGGATCTCGTGGCCCAGCTCTTTTTCCAAAAACTCCACATAGGCCTTTGCTTCCTTGGGCAGCTCCTCCCAGCTCTGGCAGCCGGAGATGTCCTGGTTCCAGCCGGGCAGCATGGTGACAACAGGCTCCACACAGTCCAGGTCGGACAGGGTATCGAAGCGGGGGACTTCTACCCCGTCCAGCTTGTAGCCGGTGATGACCGGGATCTCTTTCATGCTGCTCAGCACGTCCAGCTTGGTAAGGGCGATCTTATCCGCGCCCTGGCAGGCCAGACCATAGCGGCTGGCCACACAGTCAAAGGGGCCCACCCGGCGGGGACGGCCGGTAGCGGCACCATACTCTCCGCCAGCCTTGCGCAGCTGTTCGTTCCAGTCTTCCCCCATGGCGTTCTCAGCCGCAAAGGGGCCTGCGCCCACGCAGGTGGAGTAGGCTTTCAGCACGCCCACCACATGGTCCAGCTTGCAGTTGGGGATGCCTGCCCCCAGCGGCGCGTAAGCCGCCAGCGTGTTGGAGCTGGAAGTAAACGGGAAGATGCCGTAATCAATATCCCGCATGGCTCCCAGCTGGGCCTCCAGCACGATCCGTTTGCCGCTGTCGTGGGCCTGCTGTAAAAACGCGCCCACATCGCAGATGTAGGGGGCAAACTTTGCGGCCTGCTCCTCACACCAGTGGAACAGCGCGTCGTAGGACATTTTTTCCTGATGATAGCAGCCTGCCAGCTCCATGTTCTTGGAGTCCAGGATCATGTGCAGGCGGTTCTGGGTGCGCTCCTCGTCCAGGTGGAGCAGGTCGCCCAAACGCAGGGTCTTTTTGCGGTATTTGTCGCTGTACGCATAGGCAATGCCCCGCCGGGTGGAACCAAAGGCCGTGCCATTCTTGGCCAGACGGTCTTCCTCCAGCCCATCCTGTACTTTGTGCCAGGGCATGGAGATGGTGGCCTTATCCGAAAGTTTGAGGTTCTTGGGGCTGATCTCCACACCCCGCTCCTCGATAGCGGCCATTTCGCCCGCCAGATGGTCCAGGTCTACCACCATGCCGGTGCCCAACACACAGGTCACCTCCGGGTGGAGGATGCCCGAGGGCAGCAGGTTCAGGATGAACTTGCCTTTCTCGGTGACAACGGTATGTCCGGCGTTATTGCCGCCCTGATAGCGGGCGACGATATCAGCGTTTTCAGCCAGCAGATCGATGACGCGGCCCTTGCCCTCATCGCCCCAGTTGATGCCAGTAACTGCGGTAAGCATACGATGCTTCGCTCTCCTTTTTATCTGTTTCCGGCACAGGGTCGGAATTTCAGCTTGATTTTTGGGTGCGGTATGATTATACTAGCAGGCAGAGAATGTGTAAAACGTATCTTGTACATAGCTGCAATGTAATTTGCGTATGGCAGAGGAGGAGTTCCCCATGTATGTGGATTGGGAATACTACAAAATCTTTTACTATGTAGCAAAATATCAGAATTTCACCAAGGCGGCCCGTGTGCTGGGCAACAACCAGCCCAACATCACCCACTCCATGAACCGGCTGGAAAGCCAGCTCAACTGCGTGCTCTTCATCCGCTCCAACCGGGGCGTCACCCTGACGCCAGAGGGGGAGCTGCTCTACTCCCGTATTGCCTCGGCGGCAGTGCAGATCCAGGACGCGGAGGAAGAGCTGAGTGCCAGTGCCACCCTGGAGCATGGGGCCATCAGCATCAGCGCCACGGAAACGGCCCTGAACATCTATCTCTCTGAAAAGCTGCGGGCGTTCCACACCGAGTACCCCGGCATCCGGCTGCGCATCTCAAACCACTCCACCCCGCAGGCCGTGCAGGCCGTGAAAAACGGTGAGGTGGATTTTGCGGTCATTTCGACCCCGACGGAAGTCGAGTCCGGCTTGAAAATGGTGGAGCTGAAACCGTTTTACGAGGTGCTGGTGGGCGGCAAGACATTCACCGCATTGGCAAGCCAGAACCTGACTTTGAAAGAATTGGGCAATTATCCCCTCATCTCCCTGAGTGACGAGAGCATGACCCGGAGCTTTTACCGGCAGTTCTTCCTGGAGCATGACGCGGTGCTGAAGCCCGACACCGAGGCCGCCACCACCGACCAGATGCTCACGCTGGTCAAAAGCGAGCTGGGCCTCGCCTTTGTGCCGGAACCCATGGCCAAAGACCCGTTGGAACGCGGCGAGATCGTCCAGCTGCATCTGCAGGAGATCATCCCCACCCGTTCCATTTGCCTCGTCTACGACCATCATCGCCCGCTGAATACGGCGGCCCGGAAGTTCCAGCAGCTGCTGACGGCTTCCGACCATAAATGCTGAAAACAGCCTGGCTCCCTGCTGTGATACAGGGAGCCAGGCTGTTTTGATCCTTTTTCCTTTTTTGGTTTTGCAGTTATACTCGCTCGGCCACCAGCTGGAACCCTTCTTTGGTGAGCTCGGTACGGATCTGCTCGATCTGTGCGTGGTCACGAGTCTCAAGAGCCAGCTTGAGGAAGCAGCTGGAGATGGGCATGTTGGGGTCGGAACCGTCGTGGAGGACGGACACCACGTTGCTGCCGCAGCGGGAAACGATGGCGGCCACCTTTTCCAGCTGGCCAGGCTTGTCCTCCAGGGCGATGGTCAGGTTGGCCTTGCGGCCACTCATGACCAGACCACGGGTGATGACACGGTTGAGGATGTTCACGTCAATGTTGCCGCCCGAGATGAGGCAGACCACCTTTTTGCCCTCGATGGGCAGCTTGTGGAACAGGGCAGCAGCCACCGGCACCGCGCCGGCACCCTCGGCCACCAGCTTCTGGTTTTCCATCAGGGAGAGGATGGCGGCGGCGGTCTCGTCCTCGGTCACTGTGACGATATCGTCCACATACTCCTCGCAGATCTGGTAAGTCAGCTCGCCGGGAGTCTTGACCTGAATGCCGTCTGCAAAGGTGGAGGCTGCATTCAGGGTCTGATACTTGTGCTCGTGCAGGGAGCGGTACATGCTGGGGGCACCCTCGGCCTGCACGCCGTAGACCTTGACGTCCGGTTTGAGGCTCTTGATCGCAAAAGCCACACCCGAGATCAGGCCGCCTCCGCCCACCGGGACAATGACAGCGTCCACATCCGGCAGCTGGTCGAGGATCTCCAGGCCAATGGTGCCCTGGCCTGCAATGACCAGCTCATCGTCATAGGGGTGGATAAAGGTCATGCCCGTCTCCGCCTGCAGCTCCACAGCCTTGTCGTGGGCGTCGTCATAGGTGCCGGGCACGAGGCAGACCTCAGCGCCCAGATTCTTGGTGTTTTCCACTTTCATGATGGGGGCACCATCCGGCATACAGACAATGCTCTTGATGCCGCGGCGGGTGGCTGCCAGCGCCACGCCCTGGGCGTGGTTGCCCGCCGAGCAGGCAATCACGCCTTTTTCGCTCTCTTCCTTGGAGAGCTGGCTGATTTTATAGTAGGCACCGCGCACCTTGAAGCTGCCTGTAGCCTGCAGGTTTTCGGTTTTGAGGTAGAGCTGGCAGTCTTTCGACAGCTTGGGTGCCTCGATGAGGTCGGTCTTGCGTGCAACGTCCTTCAGAACAAAGGCGGCGTGGTAGATCTTATCCAGAGTCAGCATGACAACTACTTCCTATCCTGTTTTTGTAAAATTTCGTGTGACAGGAAATAGTATAGAATACCAAAATTGTTTTGTCAAATGAAGATATTTCACAGTTTGGCGCGGCAACAGGAAAAGAGTCAACACCGCCGGGACCCCCGATGATGCTGACTCTTTTCTGCTTTCCCTTTTTATCGCAATTTTCATAAATAGTGCCTATCAAAACGGCATATTTGCGATATGCAGTTTGCGGATGTTGCTTGTGCGTTAAAAACGCAAACTGCTATAGCGTTCTCAATGGCCTCGGCCTCTTCGGCCATGCCAAAGGAGTAGCGCAGCATCATAGCGGCAGACAGAATGCAGGCGGTTGGGTTGACGATATCCTTTCCCGCGATGTCCGGGGCAGAACCGTGAATGGGCTCATACAGGCCGCGGGTACCCTCGCCCAGAGAGGAGGAGGGGATCATTCCGATGGAGCCGGTGATCATGGAAGCCTCATCCGAAAGGATGTCGCCGAACATGTTCTCGGTGACGATGACGTCGAACTGAGCCGGGTTCTTGACGATCTGCATGGCGCAGTTGTCCACGAACATCTCGCTGTACTCCACTTCCGGGTACTCCGCCTGCAGGCGGTGCATGACAGAGCGCCAGAGGCGGCTGGTGTCCAGTACATTGGCCTTATCCACGCAGCAAAGCTTCTTATTGCGCTTTTGGGCCGTCTCAAAGCCGATGCGGCCGATCCGCTCGATCTCGTGCTCGGAGTAGGGCATCGAATCGACGGCCTGCTTCTCGCCATTTGCCAGCGTCTCGGTCTTGTGCTCGCCGAAGTACACGCCGCCGATCAGCTCCCGGACGATGATGAAATCAATGCCCTGTGCCACGATCTCAGGCTTGAGGGGGCTGGCGGGAGCCAGCTGGGGCCAGATCTTGGCGGGGCGGAGGTTGGAGTAGAGGCCCATGCCGGCACGGAGGCGGAGCAGGCCTTTCTCGGGGCGCTGATCGCCGGGCATTCCCTCCCACTTGGGGCCGCCCACCGCACCCAGCAGGACGCTGTCGGCGGCCAGGCACTTGTCCAGCTCGTGCCGGGGCAGCGGGTCGCCGTACTTGTCAATGGCCTCGCCGCCCATGGCAGCGTCGGTATAGTGGAACGTATGGCCATACTTTTCGGCCACCTGATCGAGAACGCGGAGGGTCTGCTTCACGATCTCCGGGCTGGAGCAGTCGCCCCAGATGACGGCAATATTTTTCTCCATTCGTCTGTTACCTCTTTCATAGGTTCTACTTCGTGCAACCTCTCAGTCTCGCATTCGCTCGACAGCCGTTCCCCTTTCGGCACTTGCGTGCCACCTCCCCCGGCCGGGGGAGTCTTTCCTAGTAGGGGAGCCCTTGGCAAAGAGGTTTCGTTTTCGATGAAATTGATTTATGTTTACTGGAAAACGCTGCGGAATGCCAAAGCCTCCCCTACTAGGGGAGGTGGCATCGAGCGCCAGCGAAGATGACGGAGAGGTTGTACCTCGAAGCACCTTTACTTCTTCGTCAGCGACTTCATCAGGCCGCCATCGGCGATGATCTTCTGGATGAACGGCGGGAACGGCTCGGCCTGGAAGACCTTGCCGGTGGTCACATCGGTGATGACACCGGTGTCAAAATCCACGGTCACATTGTCCCCTGCATGGATGGCGTCCACGGCCTCCGGGCACTCCATGATGGGCAGGCCGATGTTGATGCTGTTGCGGTAGAAGATGCGGGCAAAGCTCTTGGCGATGACGACGGAAATACCCGCCGTCTTGATGGCCAGCGGGGCATGCTCGCGGGAGGAGCCGCAGCCGAAGTTCCAGCCGCCGACCATGATGTCGCCGTCTTTCACGTTGTGGATGAACTCTTTGTCGATGTCCTCCATGCAGTGGGTGGCCAGCTCCTGGGCATTGGGGGTGTTCAGGTAGCGGGCAGGGATGATGACGTCCGTATCGACGTTATCGGGGTATTTGAAAACAGAACCGTTTGCATTCATGGCAGTTACTCTCCTTTCGTCAGACCGTGCGGGGGTCGGTGATGTAGCCCGTCAGAGCGCTGGCAGCAGCGGTGGCGGGAGAGGCCAGGTAGACCTCGCTCTTCACATGGCCCATGCGGCCCACGAAGTTGCGGTTGGTGGTGGAAACGCAGCGCTCACCCTCGGCCAGGATGCCCATGTAACCGCCCAGGCAGGGGCCGCAGGTGGGGGTGGACACGATGCAGCCTGCATCAATGAACGCCGTGGTCCAGCCGCGGAGGATGCACTCTTTGTAAACATCCATGGTGGCGGGGATGATGATGCCGCGCACCCCTTTGGCAATGTGCTTGCCCTTGAGGATGTTATAAGCGGCCTCCATATCCTCCAGACGGCCATTGGTGCAGCTGCCGATGACCACCTGATCGATCTTGATGTCCTTGCCCTCGCTGGCAACGTGGGTATTCTCGGGCAGGTGGGGGTAGCTGACCGTAGGCTCCAGCGTGTCGAGGTCGATTTCAATGGTCTTCTCGTACTCGGCATCGGGGTCTGCCTCATAGAAGACCGGCTCCCGCTGGCTGCGGCCCTTGAGGTAAGCCTTGGTCACCTCGTCCACGGGGAAGATGCCGTTCTTGGCACCGGCCTCAATGGCCATGTTGCAGATGCTCAGGCGGTCGTCCATGGTCAGGGCGGCCACACCCGGGCCGGTGAACTCCATGGACTGATACAGGGCACCGTCCACACCGATCCTGCCGATGATGTGGAGGATGAGGTCCTTGCCGCAGACGCGGGGACCGAACTTGCCCTTGAGGACAAACTTGATGGCGGAGGGTACCTTGAACCATGCCATGCCGGTGGCCATACCGGCGGCCATATCGGTGGAGCCCACACCGGTGGAGAACGCACCCAGTGCACCGTAGGTGCAGGTGTGGCTGTCGGCGCCGATGACGCAGTCGCCCGCCGTCACGATGCCTTTTTCGGGCAGGAGGGCGTGCTCCACGCCCATCTGGCCCACATCGTAGAAATTGAGGATATCGTACTGATTGGCAAACTCGCGGCATTGCTTGGACTGCTGCGCACTCTTGATGTCCTTGTTGGGGACAAAGTGATCCAGCACGATGGCGATGTGCTCTTTGTCGAACACGCTGTGGAACCCGGCCTTTTCAAACTCGTTGACGGCAACGGGAGTGGTGATATCATTGCCCAGCACGATGTCGAGCTTGGCGTTGATGAGCTGGCCTGCCTTGACCTCGGCAAGACCTGCGTGAGCGGCCAGAATTTTCTGCGTCAGGGTCATTCCCATGATACTCTCTCCTTTTATCTTTAGGGTCTATCGTTCACTTACTTGCTGTTGATGGCACTGACCAGTGCCTTGATGCCCGCCACGATAATGTCGGTATCGGTGCCAGCGCCCCAGGTGACGGTGTTGTCGCCCCACATCAGGCCCACATAGGAGGCTGCGCGGGAGGTAGAGCCCTCATCCAGGCTGTGCTCGGAGTAAGTTTCCAGATGGAAGTCCATGCCGGTGGCACTCTGGATGGCGTTTGCCACGGCGTCCAGACGGCCATTGCCCACCGAGGTGATGACCTTGCGCTGGCCGTTGAGGTCCAGCGTGACGGTGGCGGTAATGCCGTTGACCTGTGCAAAGTGAGCTTCCACCACAGACAGCGGCTTGACCCGGTTGAGGTAGTTCTCCTCGAAGATGTGGAGCACCTCGCCTGCACTCAGCTCCTTGTGGCTGTGGTCGGACACGCTCTTGACCTTGTAGCCCAGAGCCTCGCGCATCTTGGGGGGCAGGTTGTAGCCGTAGTTCTGCTCCAGCACAAAGCCGATGCCGCCCTTGCCGCTCTGGCTGTTGATCCGGATGACGTCGGCGTCATAGGTACGGCCGATATCGTGGGGGTCGATGGGGATATAGGGGCAGGTCCAGCGGTGCTCGCCGCGCTCTTTGCGGTAAGCCATGCCCTTGGCGATGGCGTCCTGATGGCTGCCGGAAAACGCCGCAAACACCAGCTGACCGGCGTAGGGGGTGCGCTCATAAATATGCATCCGGGTCATGCGCTCATAAGTGTCGCAGATCTCCGGCATGTTGGAGAAGTCCAGCTTGGGGTCCACACCATGGCTGTACAGGTTCATGGCCAGGGTCACGGCATCCACGTTGCCGGTGCGCTCGCCATTGCCGAACAGGCAGCACTCCACGCGCTGGGCACCTGCCAGCACCGCCAGCTCGGCGCAGGCCACGCCGGTGCCGCGGTCATTGTGGGGGTGGGTGGAGATGATGACGCTGTCGCGGTGAGAGAGGTGTTTATCGCAATACTCGATCTGATTTGCGTAAACATGGGGCATGCTCATCTCAACGGTGACGGGCAGGTTGATGATCATGGGGCGGTCGGGCGTGGGCTCCATGATGTCCAGCACGGCGTTGCAGACCTCCACAGCGTAATCCACCTCGGTACCGGTGAAGCTCTCAGGGCTGTACTCGAAGAGGAAGTTGCCCTCGTACTCCTGGCTGAGCTGCTTGACCAGCTTGGCACCGTCGGTGGCGATCTTCTTGATCTCCTCCTTGCTCTTGTGGAACACCTGCTCCCGCTGCGCCACGGAGGTGGAATTATAGAAGTGGATGACGGCCCGGGGGGCACCCTTGACAGCCTCAAAGGTCTTGCGGATGATGTGGTCGCGGCACTGGGTCAGCACCTGCACCGTGACATCCTCGGGGATCATGTTCTTCTCGATCAGGGTCCGCAGGAACTCATACTCGGTATCGCTGGCAGCGGGGAAGCCGACTTCGATCTCTTTAAAACCGATCTTGACCAGCATCTGGAAGAACTCCAGCTTTTCCTCCAGGCTCATGGGCACGATCAACGCCTGGTTGCCGTCGCGCAGGTCCACGCTGCACCAGGCCGGTGCCTTTTCAATGTGGTCTTTCTTGACCCAGCTGTCATACCCGGCAGGGACCGGGTAATAACCCGGTGCGTACTTGGTAGCGTCCATCATGTTTTTGTCCTCCTGATCTTTTTTACACACTCTTTTTATTTCCAACAAAACCTCTCCGTCCGCGCTCTGGCGGGTCCAGCTTTCCTATCAGGAGAGCCAACGAGAGGAAACGAAAAGGCTCCCGCCTCTCAAAGGACGAAGCCCTTGAGAGACGAGAGCCTGTAAATTCTGTTACAGGGCACCCGTGGTACCACTCTCTTTGCCGTGTTGCACAACACAGCCACTCGACACGATCGGCTTTTGGGGGCGAATCGCTGCCCGCATAACGGTGGGCATCCGTCAGGGCCTACTGTCTGTTTCAGCCCTGCCGCTCAGGGGCCAGTAACCGAGACCCTCCGCACTGCCTTGCACCGCCCGGCAGCTCTCTGCACGCAGAAGAAAATCGTTTTTTCCCCGTCAACGCATTTGCGCTTGATTCAAAGTGAGCTTAGTTTAACATCCTTTCCGGGGTCTGTCAAGCAGTTTGCTTCATAGTCAAGATGAAACAAATTCACAAATCATGAGGCACAATTTTGCAGAATTGATTTATGAAGTTTCTGCTAAGTTTTTGGAAACATGCCCTCAAACCCCTGTCACCTTGATTGGGGCTGTGCTATGATAATTCCAGATCCAAACCGAGGGAGGAATCAAGATGAAAGAAGTCAAGACACCCAAAAAGCCATTGGCCATCTACTACGCCATCGTGCTGGTGATCCTGCTGGTCCTCAACTTTGTCATCATGCCGTGGGCAAGTGAGCGGCAGATCAAAGAAGTGGACTACGGCACTTTCATGTCCATGACAGAAGAGAAAAACATCGGCCGGGTGGACATTGAATCCAACCAGATCTTATTTACCGATAAAGAGAACACGCAGGTGTATAAGACTGGCCTTATGAGTGACCCCAACCTTACGGAGCGCCTGTACGACGCCGGGGCCCAGTTCTCCAGCGAGATCGTGGAGCAGGCCTCTCCCCTGCTGAGCTTCCTCGCCAGCTTCGTGCTGCCCATCGTCATCTTTGTGGCACTGGGCAACTACATGAACAAAAAGCTGATGGATAAGGCGGGCGGCGGCCCGGGCTCCATGATGTTTGGCGGCATGGGCAAATCCAACGCCAAGGTCTACGTCCAATCCACCCACGGCATCCGCTTTGCCGATGTGGCTGGCGAGGACGAAGCCAAGGAGAACCTGCAGGAGATCGTGGATTACCTGCACGACCCCAGCAAGTATAAGGAGATCGGCGCTTCCATGCCCAAGGGCATCCTGCTGGTGGGCCCTCCGGGCACCGGCAAGACCATGCTGGCCAAGGCTGTGGCTGGTGAATCCAACGTGCCGTTCTTCTCCATGTCCGGCTCCGAGTTCGTGGAAATGTTCGTGGGCATGGGCGCTTCCAAAGTCCGTGACCTGTTCAAGCAGGCCAAGGAGAAAGCCCCCTGCATCGTCTTCATTGATGAGATCGACGCCATTGGCCAGAAGCGCAACAGCGGCCAGTACGGCGGCAACGACGAGCGGGAGCAGACCCTGAACCAGCTGCTGACCGAGATGGATGGCTTTGAGAACAACAACGGCGTCATCATTCTGGCCGCCACCAACCGCCCGGAGTCTCTGGACCCGGCCCTCACCCGCCCCGGTCGTTTTGACCGCCGGGTGCCCGTGGAGCTGCCCGACCTCAAGGGCCGCGAGGAGATCCTGAAAGTCCACGCCAAAAAGATCGCACTGGCCCCGGGCGTGGATTTCAACACCGTGGCCCGGATGGCCTCCGGCGCTTCCGGCGCGGAGCTGGCCAACATCGTCAACGAAGCTGCCCTGCGGGCGGTCCGCGCGGGCCGCAAGAGCGTGACCGAGGCCGACCTGGAAGAGAGCATCGAGGTGGTCATTGCCGGCTATCAGAAGAAGAATTCCATCCTCACCGACCACGAAAAGTGCATCGTGGCTTACCACGAGATCGGCCATGCCCTGGTGGCAGCCCTGCAGAACCACTCCGCTCCGGTGCAGAAGATCACCATTATCCCCCGCACCTCGGGTGCGCTGGGCTACACCATGCAGGTGGATGAGGGAAACCATTATCTCATGAGCAAAGAGGAGCTGGAAAACAAGATCGCCACCCTCACCGGCGGCCGCGCTGCCGAGGAAGTGGTCTTCGGTTCCGTCACCACCGGTGCTTCCAACGATATCGAGCAGGCCACCAAGCTGGCCCGTGCCATGATCACCCGCTACGGCATGAGCAAGGACTTTGACATGGTAGCTCTGGAGACCGTTACCAATCAGTATCTGGGCGGCGATTCCTCGCTGGCATGCTCGGCCCAGACCCAGCGGGAGATCGACCAGAAAGTGGTGGAGCTGGTCAAGGCAGAACACGCCAAGGCGATCCGGATTCTGACCGACAACCGGGCCAAGCTGGATGAGCTGGCAAAGTACCTCTACGAAAAAGAGACCATCACCGGCGAGGAGTTCATGAACATCCTCAACCGGGAGGACGAACCCGCTGCCTCCGCCGAAGAAAAAAGAAAAGAATAATTTTCCGCAATAATCTCACCGCCTGATTCGTATTCAGTACAGACGGGGCGATTTTGGGATGCCTTTGCAGCACCAAAAAGCGCAGTCCCCCAACTCCGCTTTCAACGCCCCACTCACTGCTACTTGAAACAAAAACAGGAGGAAATTCCTATGAGACTGCTGAACAAGAAGTTTGCCCGCAAGACCGCTGCCGCCGCCCTGGTGCTGGCCACCGCCGCCACCCTGGCCACCGGTGCTTTCGCTGCTGAGGACGATGGTGTCGTCGCCGGTTACACGCCCCCGCAGGAAGTCATGGTACAGGGCGATGTTGCCCTCCACAGCGCGGATGTCGCTGTGGGCGAGGTGGACCCCAACTACGGCGGCTATGCCGCCCCGGAGGGCAACCCCATTCAGGGCAACATCATGCTGATCTCTGCCGGTGACCTGGACACGCAGGCGGAAAAGGCGCAGGCCCACTACACCGTCAAGGGTTTTCTGGGCAAGCAGGTGCTCTACACCGCCCGGCAGGAGGGCAGTGTGCTGACGCTGGACTTTCCCGAGGATGTGGCCACGTTCCGCACCACCATCCTGGACATGCAGACCCTGATGAACAATGGTGTGAGCACCGTGGTGCTGCAGACCAACAAGACCTCCACCACCCTCAACCTGACCCTGCTGTGCGATGGCTACAGCGCCAATGACAAGGTGGTGCTCCGCCACATCGGTTCCCGCGCCTGTCTCACCGTCAAGGGCCGCAGCCGCCGCGATCTCCTCATCGGCCGCTGAGTCCATTTGATTTTGTATTAAGAGAGAGAACCCCCTCCGCAGGTTTACCCTGTGGAGGGGGTTCTTTGTCGTGATGAGATAAGGAGAACCAAAGGATCTGGTTTTACCCTCTTGCGGTGCCCTGCATCCGCTTCGGCCCTTGGTGCGGGCCTTGCGTCTTGCAGACCGCGGCGCCAAAAATTGTTCCCTGTTTCGGCCACTGGCCGCGGTCACAATTTTAGCCCTTGACACCACCCAAAGCCACACCGCGGACGATGAACTTGGAGAGCAGCAGGTAGACGATGATGACGGGCAGGATGGCGATGGCCACCATCATATACACCTTGCCCATATCAAACTTGAGGAAGTCGGCACTGCGGAGCTGTGCAATGAGGATGGGCAGGGTCTTTTTATCGGCGCTGTCCAGCACCAGAGCGGGGATGAAGTAGTTGTTCCAGCTGGCCACGAAGGAGAAGATGGCCTGCACTGCCAGAGCGGGCTTCATGATGGGGAGCACGATCTTGTTAAACGTGTAGAACTCGCCCGCGCCGTCTATGCGGGCGGCTTCCACGATCTCCATGGGGAGGCTGGCGTCCAGATACTGCTTCATGAAGAAGAAGACTGCCGGGGCCGCAATGCTGGGCACGATCAGCGGAATGAAGCTGTTCTTCAACCCCATCTTGGTGATGAGCTGGAGGAAGCCCAGCGCCGACACCTGCGTCGGCATGGTCATGATGAGCAGGATGATGGCGAACGCCGCTTTCTTGAATTTGAAGTTGTAGGCGTAGATGCCGTAGGCCGTCAGGGCCGAAAAGTAGACGCTGAGGGCCGCCGAGCAGGCCGAAACGATGAGGCTGTTGCGGATACCCGTCAACACCGGGATGTTGGCATCGGCCAGCACGTTTTTAAAGTTCGTCACCAGCGATTTGCCCGGCAGCAGGGAGAAGCCTTTCTGGATCTCGAAGTGGGTACGGGTGGAGTTGATGACCAGAATGTAGAAGAAGAACAGGCACAGGAAGCTGAAGAAGACTAATACCAGGTAGCACCACGCGCGGCGTGCCGCAAGGGTGGCTTTTTCGGATTCATTCCGTGGAGTGTGTGCCATATTCACTTTCCTCCTTTCGCTGCCTTTTGGGCTTGCTTGAGCTGTTTGCGCTGGGCTTTGGTCAGACCGTCATCCTCCTTGGTGAGGGAGAAATAGACCACCACGCAGAGCACCGCGCAGACGAGGAACAGCACCACCGAGACGGCACCGGCCATGCCATAGTTCTTGCTGAACAGGTGGTTGTTCAGGTACATGATCATGGTGGTGGAAGTGCGGTCCGGGCCGCCCTTGCCGTTGGTCAGGATCTGCGGCACGTCAAACATCTGCAGACCGCCGATCATCGAGGTGATCATCACATACACGAGGATGGGCCGGATGAGGGGAATGGTGATCTTCCAGAACATCTGGTTCGGGGTGCAGCCATCCAGCTCGGCTGCCTCATACAGGGTGGGGTCCACACCCATGATGGCGGCCATCAGCATGATGGTGGTGTTGCCGAACCACATCAGGAAGTTCATCAGGCCGATGAGCGCCCGGTTGCCCCAGACCGTGTTCAGGAAGCTGATGGGCTCCGAGATGGTGCCCATGCTCATCAGCACCGCGTTGACCGGGCCGTTGTCCGAGAACAGCGCGAAGAACAGCATGGCGAATGCCGAAGCCATGATCAGGTTGGGCATGTAGATGACCGTCTTGAAGAACGTCTGGCCTTTCAGCTTGAGCCGCAGGTCGGTGAACCAGGCTGCCAGCAGCAGCGAGACGGCGATCTGCGGGATAAAACCGATGATCCACAGCAGGGTGGTGTTGCCAAAGTACTTGGGAAGATCGGTGGTAAACAGGGTGATGTAGTTTTTCAGGCCCACAAAGCTGGGGCCGATGATCTTCAGGCCGCTGCGGTAATACTCAAAAAAGCTGTAATAAATGGTGGAGACCAGGGGGATCAGCTGAAAGACCGCGAAGATGATGAAAAACGGTGCAATGAAGATGTAGCCCCACTTCGCGTAGCTGATCGACCCTTTCTTTTTTGTTTTTTCTCCCATGAGACTGCCCTCCTGACGATGGTTTCAGGCAAAAAGGGGGGCGGGCGCTCTGCCCGCCCCCTCGATTCAGTTTTGCCTGCCGAAGTCGTGCGTTGGTTATGCTGGCCAGACCACATCGGTCAGCTCGGGGTACTTCTCCTTGATGGCGGTCTCGAAGTTTGCCTTTGCGGTGTCCTCGTCCACGTTGCCGGTGAAGTAATCCTTGAATGCAGTCTGGAAGCTCTCGTTCAGGCCCTGGTCATACGGGCCGGCGTTGGACATATCGATCTTCTTGGCTGCCTCCGCAAACAGGGCAATATGGTTCTGGCCGCCCAGGAACGCGGAGCTGTAATCGCTGGCCGCGATCTCTTCCATGGCCTTTTCGTTGTTGGTGTAGTCCTGGGTATCCATGGTGATCTGCTTCATGATGGCTTCGTCGCAGGTCAGCTTCTGCATGACGTCCTTGATGGTCTCAATGTTATCGCTGCCGGCCGCGCCGCAGATCCAGGTGCCGCCCCAGTAGTAGGGCTGAGGGCCTTCGCACACAGCGTAATCGCCGTAGATGCCGTTGCCCACTTCTTCCTTGCCGCCCTCGGCCACAGGGGTCTCCAGAGAGTTGCCCAGCAGGGTGAAGTTGATGCCCCAGGTGGAGTAGAAGAAGCCGAAGACCTTACCGGTGGGGCCCTGGTCGGCTGCCCACTGGCTGTCCCACAGGCTGGACTTGTTGTTGTAGCCCTTATCGGTGTACTCCTTGGTCTGGTCCACCCACTTCATGATGTTGGGGTCTACCTTGACGGTGGTGCCGTCCACCCAGGGAGCTGCCACGTTGTTGGAGAACGTACGGTAAGCATCGTCAAAACCGGAGAGCATCTTGTAGCCCTTGGCAGCAGCCTGTGCGGCCACATCGTTGAACTTATCCCAGTCAGACAGGTAGCTCTGCACTTCGGTGGGGTCATCGGTGCCCAGCACATCCTTGGCGATGCTGCGGCGGTATGCAAACAGGCCCGGGGTCGCCTGCCAGGTGGTGCCGCGCTGGCTGCCATCGACGGAGACGATGTCCTTGGTGTACTGGTACTGGCCGGCCAGGTCAGAGTCGGTCAGGCCGATGTCTGCCTTGACGTCCAGAACATAATCGGAATCCACATACTTCAGGGCGTAGTCAGCCTCGATCAGGAAAATGTCGATCTTATCGTCATCGGCAGCGGAATCCTGGCTCAGCAGGGCCTCATCCAGTTTGTTCTGGTAGTTGTTGTTCTCGTTGGCGTTGATGGTCCACTTGACAACGGTGCCGTCGTTCAGGGTGGTGGTGGACTTATCGGCCGCGATCTCCTTGACCTCGGGGTAATAATCGTTGAAACGGCTCTGGAACTCATCGTTCCAGCACCAGATGTTCAGGACCTTGCCGCCGGCGGCAGGAGCCTCGGAAGCGGCTGCGGAAGAAGCGGGAGCAGCACTGGAAGCGGGAGCCGTGCTGGAAGAAGAACCGCCACATGCAGTCAGGGCAGCCGAAATGGTAACAGCGCCGGAAGCGAGCAGGAAATTACGACGAGAGATCTTTTTCATAAGAGTAAACCTCCTTCAACGGTTTCTTATGGTTTGGATTCCATTTTTAAGATTTTTTCAAAGCTTCGGAACGCCCAAAGCTTACAGGGACAACGTTAAATGTGTTTGACGGAGCGGCCTGTCAGCAGTTTGCCGGTCACCAGCACCTGTTCCGCCAGGGTGATGCGGGGATGCTCGACCATCTGGATCAGCTTGTCGGCTGCCGTCCGGCCCAGCATGGCGGTGTCCTGCTGGTAGGTCACCAGCTCGGGCTTGACCACCCGCGAGAGGTAGATGCCATCGTAGCCCATCACCGAGATATCGTCCGGGATGCTCAGCCCCGCCTCCGCAATGGCGTTGTAGCCGCCCAGCGCGGAGAAATCATCGGGGAAAAGGATGCAGGTGGGCCGCTGCGGAAGCGACAGCAGGAATTTTGTCTCCTCCGCACAGCGGTCCGCGTCGTGGTAAACGCCCTCCCGCACATAAGCATCCGGGATCTCGAGCCCCAGCTCGGCGCAGGTCTTGTAAAAACCGGCCAGGCGGTTCTCCGTCACGGCGGTCCGTTCGCCGTGGATGAACGCGATCCTCCGGTGGCCATTGGCGTAAGCGCAGCGCACCAACGCCTGTAAACCGTTTACGTTATCGGAAAGGATCGCCATCCGGTTGTTGAACACATGGTCGATGGTGACCACGGGGACATCGCTGTTGACCAGCTCCACCACCTGGGGGTCGTAGAAGTCCACACAGGCGATCACCACGCCGTCCACACCGCGGTAATGGCAGTGCTCCAGGTAGGTCATCGTTTTGCCGCCCAGGTTGCGGTTGATAAAGGTGATATCGTAGCCCAGCCGCTCCACCCGGACTTTGAAACTGTCCAGCACGGCGGAGAAATATTCGTGGCCCAGGCCGCTCTGGCGTTCGTCCACAAACAGAACGCCGAGGTTATAAGTACGGTTGGTCTTCATGGAGCGGGCCGCCATGTTGGGCACATAGCCCAGCCGCTCGGCTGCTTCACGGACGCGGGCCCGGGTGGCATCGGAGATATCGTGCTGGCCGTTGAGCGCCTTGCTCACGGTGGCTACCGAGACCCCGCACTCCCGTGCCAGATCTTTCAGGGATGACATTTAGGTCGTCCTCCTCCCGAGGAACTTTTTCAAGGTTCGGCTTTGCAGGAAGCCTAAATCGTTTTCGTAACCTCATAATAGCGCAATTCAGCCTAAAAATCAAGAATCAATGCAAAACTTTTAGCGCTATTTGCCCCTTTTCAGCAGTTTGCGTGATTTACAGCTCTTAGAATTGTGCATCCCGTGCCATTTTCGGTCAGTTTCGTTCATTTCCGAACATTTTTTCGTTCTTGTTTTCGTTCCGGAGGGCGGTTTCTAATATTACTTATAAAATGGGTTTTCGGCTTGCGTGGTTTCCCGGCCAGGCAGCACTTTTCTTGCGTAAAATTTTTGTGTTTCGGTGGAGCATCCTGCTTGGTTTGATCGAATTTGCTACAACTTCGTCATTTATTACAAAATCGTTACAGCTGCATTCTGTGCCGTTTCCCGGTCTGCCGCTGTTGTATATTTCATAAAGCCTCTTGCATTTTGCGTCTGATTCGACTATGCTTAGGGCGAAGAGAACGTTTCTCCCGGCGTTCTAAATCGTTTTCGCAAATGTGAGCCTTTCACCCCTTGTTCTATTTATGGACTGCCTTTCAAAAGGAGGAATCGTCTATGAAGTTTGGTCACTTTGATGATGAACGCCGGGAGTATGTCATTGATACCCCAAAGACCCCGCTGCCCTGGATCAACTACCTGGGCAGTGAGGACTTTTTCAGCCTGATTTCCAACACGGCGGGCGGCTACAGCTTTTACCGGGATGCCCGGCTCCGCCGCATCACCCGCTACCGCTACAACAACTCCCCGCTGGATATGGACGGCCACCGCATCTATATCAACGATGGCGGCACTGTCTGGAACCCCGGCTGGCAGCCCGCCAAGACGGCGCTGGATCACTACACCTGCCGTCACGGCCTGGGCTACTCCATTTTTGAGGGCGAGAAAAACGGCATTGCTGCCACGCAGGAAGTCTTTGTCCCCCGGGGCGACGCCTGTGAGATCGACCGCCTGACTCTGGAAAATAAGACGGCCGCCCCCCGCACGCTGGATGTGTTCAGCTATGTGGAGTTTTGCCTGTGGGATGCCATGGACGACAGCTCCAACTTCCAGCGCAACTTCTCCACCGGTGAAGTAGAGGTAGAGGGCAGCGCCATTTATCATAAGACCGAGTACCGGGAGCGCCGCGACCACTATGCCGTGTTCTGGGCCAACACCCCCGTCACCAGCTTTGACACCAGCCGGGACGCGTTCTGCGGTGTCTACGGCGGCCCCGCCGCCCCGGAGGCCGTGCTGGCCGGGCATTGCTCCAACAGCATGGCCCACGGCTGGGCCCCGGTGGGTGCCCACCATTTCCACATCACCCTGGCTGCCGGTGAAAAAAAGAGCATCATCTTTGGCCTGGGCTACATTGAAAACCCGCAGGAGGAGAAATTTGTTGCTCCCGGCATCCTCAACAAGACCCGCGCCCGGGCCATGATGGCCCGCTACGCCACCGATGCCCAGGTGAATGAGGCCCGCCGGGTGTTGACCGATTATTGGACCGATCTGCTCTCCGGCTGGCAGCTGGACTCCGGCGAGGAGAAGCTGGACCGGATGGTCAGCATCTGGAACCAGTACCAGTGCATGGTCACGTTCAACATGAGCCGCAGCGCCAGCTATTACGAGAGCGGCATTGGCCGCGGCATGGGCTTCCGGGACAGCTGCCAGGACCTGCTGGGCTTTGTGCACATGATCCCCACCCGTGCCCGGGGCCGTATCCTGGACATTGCCGCCACCCAGTTTGAGGACGGCAGCGCCTACCACCAGTACCAGCCCCTGACCAAAAAGGGCAACCGGGACGTGGGCTCCGGCTTCAACGATGACCCGCTCTGGCTCATTGCCGGCACCGCCGCTTATCTGCGTGAGACGGGCGACTGGAGCATTCTGGATGAGTCCGTGGCCTTTGACAATGACGAAAGCAAGGCGCAGCCCCTGATGGAGCACCTGCGCCGCAGTTTCCAGTACACCTGCACCCATCTTGGCCCCCACGGCCTGCCCCTCATCGGCCGGGCCGACTGGAACGACTGCCTCAACCTGAACTGCTTCTCGGAGCACCCGGGCGAGAGCTTCCAGATCACCGGCCCCAGCGAGGGCCCCGTAGCCGAGAGCGTCTTCATCGCCGGTATGTTCGTCAAGTACGGCAAAGAGTATGCCGACCTGTGCGGCCACCGCGGCCTTGCCGACGAGGCCGCCGCTGCACGGGAGTCCATCGCGCGGGTGGAGCAGGCTGCCCTGACCGCCGGCTGGGACGGCGAATGGTTCCGCCGCGCTTACGATGCCTTTGGCCAGCCTGTGGGCAGCAAGGAGTGCGACGAGGGCCAGATCTTTATTGAGCCGCAGGGCATGTGCGTCATGGCCGGCATCGGCAAGGAGACCGGACAGGCCGCGCAGGCTTTGAAGAGCGTGGAGGAGCGGTTGGACACCAAGTACGGTGTCATGCTGCTGCAGCCCGCCTACACCACCTACCGCCTCAACCTGGGCGAAATTTCCAGCTATCCTCCGGGATACAAAGAAAACGCCGGCATCTTCTGCCACAACAACCCCTGGATCAGCTGCGCTGAGACGGTGCTGGGCCACGGCGACCGGGCCTTTGAGGTTTACCGCAAGACCTGTCCCGCCTACATCGAGGACATTTCGGAAATTCATCGCACGGAGCCCTACGTCTACAGCCAGATGGTGGCCGGGAAAGACGCCCCCACCTTTGGCGAGGCGAAGAACAGCTGGCTGACCGGCACGGCCGCCTGGACGTTCTTCAACGTGAGCCAGTATCTCCTTGGCATCCAGCCCACGCTGGATGGCCTCAAGATCGACCCCTGCATCCCCCACACCCTCAAGGGCTATACCGTCACCCGCCGCTACCGGGGTGCCACCTACCACATCCGGGTGGAGAACCCGAGCGCGGTCCAGAAAGGCGTCGCCGCCGTGGTCTATGACGGCAAACCGCTGGAAAGCAATCGTTTGCCCATTGCCTCCCCCGGCACCACGGTGGAAGTAACCGTGACCATGGGCTGAGCATCATTCCCCTTTAGACGCGGAAATCCCCCGACAGCTGTCGGGGGATTTTTCGAGTCCGATTCATTCTTCCCATTCCGCCTCGCGGCGGGCTTTCATCCGCTTTTTATCCGCATACATGGCGTCATCCGCCTGCCGGAACACCTGTGCGGGAATCGGGTCAGGCTGGTCCTCGCTCCAGGCAAGGCCCAGCGCTGCCGAGACGGGGAACTCGCTCCCCGCGTCCGCCGCCGCGATCTCTTCCCGGATGCGGTCGGCGCAGGCCAGCAAAGCTTCCCGGCTCCCATTCAGGCTGACCACGAATTCATCACCGCCAATGCGGTAGCAGTTTCCTTTTTCTGCCGCCGCCCGCTGCAGGCACTGCGCCACCCGGTGGATGAGGGCGTCGCCTTTGGGGTGGCCGAGGGTGTCGTTCACCTTTTTCAGGTCGTTCACATCCACCATGATGTAGCCAAACGGAGCGGAAGACTGTTTGGTCTCCTGAGTCTCCCGGACAAAGGCAGCCCGGTTGCCAAGGCCCGTCAGCACATCCCGATACGCCAGTTTTGCGTACACGGCCATGTTGGCGTTCTCATTGATCTGTTCCAGAACGCGCTGCCCGGCCGTCTCAGCCAGCAGCAGGATGAACCCGAAGATGCCCAGCATATACACCGGGGAATATGGGAGTGAGCTGTCCAGATAGTAAATTGTGATCGCCAAAATGCTGCATACGGCAAACAGCACATATCCGGCCATGACACGGCCCAGCGCCTTGTTTTTGCCGCGGCGCATCTCCCGGAACCCGTGGTACAAAATCAGGGCGATGGTCACCGCCATGAGCAGATGTTCCGCCTTGACCAGCACATTCAGGTAAGGCAGGCTGAAGATAAAGTTTGCCATCAGGAGCAGCAGCAGCCCGGAATAGAACGCCTGCAGGATTTCCAGCATCCGCCGTTTTTCGGGCAGAACTCCTATGGTAAACTGCAGCAGCGGCAGGTGGAGCGCGTAGAACGAAAGATAGGAGATCAGCCCCACCAAACCCGCTTTCTGGCTTACCAGCAGCAGAATTTTAGAATCGGTCAGCGCCCAGACCCCGGCCAGCAGGATGTAGGCGCCCAGACTGTAAACGCTGCCGTATAAATTGCCGAAATGCTGGCGCTGCATACAGTAGGCCGCCAGCAGGCAGGCAATGCCCAGTACCAGCGCAAAACCGCTGAACAGCACGGCATACAGGTTCTCCCGCAGGATCATCCACTGGATGCCGCTCCGGCTGCCAAAATACACCTGGGATTGCAGAACGGCACTCTCTGCACCACTGCCGGGAGCGCAGTCCAGGAAGCGCACTGTCAGCTCCTGCCCCGGCGGCAGCCGGAACAGATGGAACGCGCCGTTCCGCTCACTGGAAGCCGTATAAACGACATTCCCGTCCACAAGGACCTGATACTTCTGCCATGCGGAGCTGAGGAGGATGGTGGGTTCGTCCCTTGCCGCGTCCATGGGGTAGGAGAACTCCATGGTGTCCGCGGTACGGGCCCAGCTGCCTGCGGCAGGCTCCGCGCCGCCCCAGTTGATCTTTTCCGGCGCGGTCTCGCCCACTGCACTGGAATAGATGGCAATGGCCATCCCAATGAGCAGCAGCGCCCACAGAAATCTTCGGAACTGTTTCATATCTTCTCTGTTTTATACACTGCCCGCGGTGTCATTGCCGGAGGCGTCTTGCTCAGTCTGGCTGGTGTAGAGCACCATCAGGTGGTTGGCACTGGCTTCCAGCTGGCTCTTGGCCTGCCGGAGCGCCGCCTCTTCGGTCTCATTCATCTTTTCGGGCTTATCTTTCCGCAGGCAGCGGCGGAGGTTGGCCAGGTCCGCTTTGACCCGGTTCTTCTCGTCCTTATCCAGCTCTTTCTTGCACTTGGAAAGGGCCTCGTCTACCTTGTAGGCCAGCACCTCGGCCTGGTTGTGCAGGTCCAGCCGCTCTTTCCGGCGGCTGTCCTCCGCCTCGTAAGCGGCGGCATCGGCCATGGCGCGCTGGATCTCGTTTTCCGAGAGGTTGGTGCTGCCCGTGATGGTGATGTTCTGCTCCCGGCCGGTGCCCAGGTCTTTCGCCGAGACCTTGACCACGCCGTTGACATCGATGTCGAACGTGACCTCGATCTGAGGCTTGGAGGAGAAGCCGGCCCGGATGCCGGTAAGTTTGAATTTGCCCAGCGATTTGTTGTCCCGTGCAAAGTGGCGCTCGCCCTGCAGCACGTTGATCTCCACACTGGTCTGCATGGGGCGGGCCGTGGTAAAGATCTGGCTCTTGCGGGTGGGGATCATGCTGTTGCGGGTGATGAGGGGGGTGGCCACGCCGCCCAGCGTCTCAATGGAGAGGGTCAGCGGGGTCACGTCCATCAGCACAAGGCCCTGAGCCGCCGCGCCGGTGGCACCGGCCAGCTTGCCGCCGCCCTGCAGCAGGCCGCCCTGTACGGCGGCACCCATGGCAACGCACTCATCCGGGTTGAGGCTGTGGCTGGGCTCCTTGCCCAGCAGCTCTTTCACCTGCCGCTCCACGGCGGGCATCCGGGTGCTGCCGCCCACCAGCAGCACTTTGCCCAGCTGGCTGGCGGAGATGCCGGCGTCCCGCAGGGCGTTCTGCACCGGCTGGACGGTGCGGGAGAGCAGGTCTCCCGTCATCATCTCAAACTGAGGCCGGGTGATAGAGAGGTCCAGATGATGGGGCCCGTCCTTGCCCACCGCGATGAACGGCAGGTTGAGCTGGGCCGCCGGGGCGCTGGAAAGCTCTTTTTTGGCCTTTTCGGCCTCTTCTTTCAACCGGCCCATGGCGGCAGGGTCCCGGGTCAGGTCGATGCGGTCGGATTTCTTGAACTCGGCCACGGCGTATTCCACAATGCGCTCGTCAAAGTCGTCGCCGCCCAGGTGGGTGTCGCCGCCGGTGGCCAGCACCGTGAACGTGCCGTCTTCAATCTCAATGATGGAGACATCGAACGTGCCGCCGCCCAGGTCGTAGACGAGGATTTTCTGGGGCGCTTCGTTGTCCAGGCCATAAGCCACAGCCGCCGCCGTGGGCTCGTTGATGATGCGCAGGACGTTCAGGCCCGCGATGCGGCCGGCGTCCTGGGTGGCCTTGCGCTGGCTGTCGTCAAAGTAGGCAGGCACCGTGATGACGGCTTCCGTCACCGGCTCGCCCAGATAGCTCTCGGCGTCCCGGCGGATCTTGGTCAGGATCATGGCGCTGATCTCCTGCGGAGTCAGGTCCTTGCCGTCGATGTGCACCCGGTAATCGGAGCCCATGTGGCGCTTGATGCTGGAGATGGTGCGCCCGGAGTTGGTGGCGATCTGGCGCTTGGCCGCGCCGCCCACCAGCCGCTCGCCATCCTTGGTAAAGGCTACCACGCTGGGAGTGGTCCGCTCGCCCTCCGCGTTGGCAATGACAACGGGCTTGCCGCCCTCGACCACTGCCACACAGGAGTTGGTGGTACCCAGGTCAATTCCGATCACTTTGCTCATTTTCGTCGTCCTCTCTGCTTTTGCAGCGCGTGTATTTTTCCATGTTTATCTTACCGGTTCCGTATGACAATTTCTTAGAGCAAATGTAAAGAAACTGTGTTTACCGCTTTTCGTCGCCCAGCAGCCTGCGGATGGCGTCTTCCGTCTCCTGCAGCCACTGCTCCGCGGCGGGGTCTCCCTCGCCCAGCTGAATTTTGAACCCCTGCTTTGCCTCGGCCATCTCGGCCAGCGCCCGGGGCCGGGAGAGGTACTGTGTCTCGTATTGGGCCATCCGGAGCCGCACCTGCGGCATGTAGGCGATATCCGGCGTGGGGCGGGCCGCCGTCTGCGCCTGACGGTAATACCGGAGCGCCGCCCCCGGCCCCTTGCCAGAGGCCATGCAGTCGTCGCCCAGGGCGATCATGGCCAGCACATCCCCGGCCTCGGCGGCCTTTTTCCACATCCGGCGGGCCTGCACCGCACTGCGGCGGACGCCCTTGCCCTCATACAGCAGCTCTCCCAGCATGGAAAGTGCTTCGGCTCGGCCCTGTTCAGCTGCCTGCTCGTAGTAGTGGAGCGCGTCGGCCCACTGCCCGGCCAGAGCAGCCTGGCTGCCCTTGTGCAGCTCTTCCTCGCCGGGCTCATCGGTGTCCCGGCTGGCGTGGAGCAGGCCGTTGAGCAGGCTGGCATCCAGCGTGGCCGAGGTCGTCCACGGGTCCAGCACGATACCGTCCATCTCCTTGCTGTCCAGCACTTTCTGCATGGCGTCCACCAGCAGCAGCTCCGCCATGGGACGGGCCGCCGTGCCCCGGTCGGCCTCCGCCGTTTTCACGGAGGTGAAGATGGGCAGGTAGTTTTTGCCTTTCTGGGTGCGCAGGGTCCACAGGGGCAGGTCCCGCGCCTTTTCCGCCGGGACCGGGTGTTCTGCCCAGGAGGCGCTCCCATTCTCCGCGTCCGGCGCGGCCTGCAGCGGCACCAGAACCCGGGTATCCAGCTCCAGCGCGTAATTCAGCGCGTTCATCAGTGTCCAGAAGCTCTCCTCGTTCTGGGCTTTATACAGTGCCGTCACCGCCTGTTCCACAGCCGGGCAGCCTGTGCCCAGCGGGCCATACTCCGGCGCGCCATGCTGCCGGGCAGCACTGCCCGCCGGGCGGAACCGCAGCCGCGCCCCGTTTTCGTTTGCCATTGCTCTCACCGTTCTTCCCAAATAAAATCATTTTATAGTATAGCAGGGTTTATTTGTCAAATCCATAGCAATTTTATAATATGCGCGTTATAATAAGGAATGTTTCCTCCAAAATCTCATCCAAAAAGGAGCGTATCGCCTTGAACAAAATGCTAAACTATCTGAACGGCTACAAGCGCGAATGCGTGCTTGCGCCGCTGTTCAAGATGCTGGAAGCCTCCTTTGACCTGTTTGTCCCGCTGGTTATGGCAGACATCGTCAATGTGGGCATTGCAGCGCACGACTTTCATTATATCCTTATGCGGTGCGGTATTTTGCTGCTGCTGGCCATCATCGGCCTCGCCTGCAGCCTTACCGCCCAGTACTTCTCGGCCAAGGCCTCGGTGGGTTACTCCACCGCCCTGCGCCATGCGCTGTTTGCGCATATCCAGACCCTGAGCTTTACCGAGATGGATACCCTGGGCACCAGCACCCTCATCACCCGGATGACCAGCGACCTGAACCAGGTGCAGAGCGGCCTGAACCTCTTCCTCCGCCTGTTCCTCCGCAGCCCGTTTGTGGTGTTTGGTGCCATGATCATGGCGTTCACCGTCAATGTGCGGGCCGCCCTGATCTTTGTGGTGGCCATCCCACTGTTGAGCGTGGTGGTCTTTGGTGTTATGGTGGTCACCCGCCCGCTGTACAAGACCGTGCAGACCCGGCTGGACCGGGTGCTGGGCCTGACCCGTGAGAACCTGACGGGCGCGCGCGTCGTCCGCGCCTTTGATAAGGAGCAGACCGAGGTGAACCGCTTTGAGGACGCCAACGCCCTGCTGACCAAAATGCAGCTCCATGTGGGCCACATCTCCGCCCTGATGAACCCGCTGACCTATGTCATCATCAACCTGGCCATCGTGGCGCTGCTGTATGTGGGCAGTGTGCAGATCCATGTGGGCGGCATGGCCTCCGGCGACGTCATCGCACTGGTGAACTACATGAACCAGATCCTTGTGGAGCTCGTCAAGCTGGCCAACCTCATCGTGCAGGTGAGCAAGGCACTGGCCTGCGCGGGCCGTGTGCAGGCCGTGCTGGACACCAAGCCCGGGATGCAGTTCCCGCAAGAGGTACCGGGTGAGGTGCCCGCCGAGAAGCAGAACGACGCCGTCCGGTTCGACCATGTGGGCCTGACCTATGCGGGGGCCGGTGCACCCAGCCTGACCGACATCAGCTTCACGGCGGAAAAGGGCCAGACCATCGGCGTCATCGGTGGCACGGGCAGCGGCAAATCCAGCCTCGTCAGCCTCATCCCCCGCTTTTACGATGCCACCGAGGGCAGCGTGGAGATCTTTGGCCACCCGGTGCAGAATTACCCCCGTGAGGAGCTGCGCGGCAAGGTGAGCGTCGTCATGCAGAAGGCCCAGCTCTTTGGCGGCACCATCCGCTCCAACCTGCTGTGGGGCAATCAAAACGCCTCGGATGCAGACCTCTGGGCCGCGCTGGAAACGGCACAGGCCGCCGAGTTCGTCCACTCGAAGCCCCTTGGGCTGGACGAGCCCGTGGAGCAGGGCGGCCGCAACCTGTCCGGCGGCCAGAAGCAGCGCCTGACCATCGCCCGCGCGCTGGTCAGCAAGCCGGAGATCCTGATTTTGGACGACAGCGCCAGCGCCCTGGACTACGCCACGGATGCCGCCCTGCGCAAGGCACTGGCCGCCCTGCCCGGCAGCATGACCGTCTTCATCGTCAGCCAGCGCGCCGCCAGCCTGCAGCACGCTGATCAGATCCTGGTGCTGGACGACGGCCATCTGGTGGGCCTTGGCACCCATGCCGAGCTGCTGGCCTCCTGCCCTGTGTATGAAGAGATCTACGCCAGCCAGTTCAAGAAAGGAGATGCGCGGCAATGAGTGCAAAAGCAAAAAGCAAGCTGACCCCGGAACAGCGCAATGCCACGCTGCGCCGTGTCCTGCATAAGATCAAACCCTACAGCCTGTTTGTGGTGTGCAGCCTGGTAGTGGCCGCCGTGAGCGTGGCCGCCCAGCTGTATATCCCCATCCTCTGCGGCAATGCCATCGACTTTATGCTGGGCAAGGGCAGCGTGAACCTTTCCGCCGTCCTGGACATCGTCGTGGAGATCCTCGTGGTGGCCGTGGCCGCCGCCTTTGCGCAGTGGCTGCTCAGTGTCTGCAACAACCGCATCACGTTCTCCGTCAGCCGCGACCTCCGCAACGAGGCCATGCGCAAGATCCAGACCCTGCCCCTCTCCTACCTCGACAGCCACCCCTCCGGCGACATCGTCAGCCGGATGGTAGCCGATGTGGACACCTTTGCCGACGGCCTGCTCATGGGCTTCACCCAGCTGTTCTCGGGCGTGCTGACCATTCTGGGCACCCTGCTGTTCATGCTGTTCCAGAACATACCCATCACGCTGGTGGTGGTCTGTGTCACCCCGTTGAGCCTCGTCGTGGCAAGTTTCCTCGCCAAGCGCAGCTACAAGTATTTCCAGGGCCAGAGCACCGTCCGTGGTGAGCAGACCGCTCTGGTCAACGAGATGATCGAGGGCCAGAAAGTGGTACAGGCCTTTGGCCACGAGGCCGAGAGCCTGGAAGCCTTTGATGAAGTGAACGGTCGTTTACAGGACGTGAGCCTCAAGGCCATCTTCTTCTCCAGCATGACCAATCCCGCCACCCGCTTTGTCAACAACATCGTCTACGCCGGCGTGGGCCTGGTGGGTGCCATCTACGCCGTGGCAGGCGGCATCACCATCGGCCAGCTGAGCATCTTCCTCAGCTACGCCAACCAGTACACCAAGCCCTTCAACGAGATCTCCGGCGTCGTCACCGAGCTGCAGAACGCCCTGGCCTGCGCGGCCCGTGTGTTTGAGCTGCTGGATGCAGACGACCAGATCCCCGAGGCCGAAAACGCTGCCGCGCTCCAGCCGGACGGCCATGTGGTGCTGCACGATGTCTCGTTCCGCTACCTGCCGGACCGTCCCCTCATCGAGGGACTGAACCTGGACGTCAAGCCCGGCCAGCGCATTGCCATCGTGGGCCCCACCGGCTGCGGCAAGACCACCCTCATCAACCTGCTCATGCGGTTCTATGATGTCAACGGCGGCTCCATCACCGTCTCCGGCACCGACATCCGGGATGTGACCCGTGCCTCCCTGCGGGGCAGCTACGGCATGGTACTGCAGGACACCTGGCTCCGGGCCGGTACCGTGCGGGAGAACATCGCTTACGGCAAGCCCGACGCCACCGACGAAGAGATCATCGCCGCGGCCAAGGCTGCCCATGCCGACAGCTTTATCCGCCGCCTGCCGGAGGGCTACAACACGGTCATCGCCGAGGACGGCGGCAACATCAGCCAGGGCCAGAAGCAGCTGCTCTGCATCGCCCGTGTCATGCTCTGCCTGCCCCCCATGCTGATTCTGGACGAGGCCACCTCCTCCATTGATACCCGTACCGAGGTGCGCATCCAGGCCGCCTTTGCCCGGATGATGCGGGGCCGCACCAGCTTCATCGTGGCCCACCGCCTCTCCACCATCCGCGAGGCCGATGTCATCCTTGTGATGAAAGACGGTCATATCGTGGAGCAGGGCAATCACGACGAGCTGCTGGCTCAGGGCGGCTTTTACGCCACCCTGTACAACAGCCAGTTCGAGGGCGTGGAGACCTGAGCCTGAAATCACCGGTTCAAAGAGCATGTCTTCCAAAAAGAGGACATGCTCTTTTCTTTATGCTATAATAAAGGCAATCTCTTACAAAAAGGCGGTGCATCCCATGCGCTTTCTTCACCTCTCGGACCTCCACCTCGGCAAGCGGGTCTGTGAGTTTTCCATGCTGGACGACCAGCGCTATATCCTCGAGCAGATTCTGTCGCTGCTGGACACCCACCCCGTGGACGCTGTGCTGCTGGCGGGCGACCTTTACGATAAGCCCGTGCCCCCCACCGAGGCCGTCCGCCTGCTGGACTGGTTCCTCACCGCGCTGGCCGAGCGGAAGCTTCCGGTGTTCGCCATCAGCGGCAACCACGATTCCGCCGACCGCATCGCGTTTGGCTCCCACCTGCTGGCGGAGAGCCGGGTATACATGAGCCCGGTGTTCACCGGGGCCCCGGAGCCCATCCCCCTCACCGACGAATACGGCCCCGTGGACATCTACCTGCTCCCGTTTTTGAAGCCTGCCACCGTCCGGCATGTCTGGCCGGAGGAACCCGCTGAAAGTACCCAGAGCTACTCCGACGCGCTGGGCTGTGTCCTGCGCCACTGCAAACGGAACCCGGCTCACCGCAGCCTGCTGGTGGCCCACCAGTTCGTGGCCGGGGCCGCTGTCTGCGAAAGCGAGGAGCCCTCGGTGGGCGGGCTGGACAGTGTGGACGTTTCCCTGTTCGAGGGCTTTGATTATGTGGCCCTGGGCCACCTCCACAGCCCTCAGAAAGTGGGGCGGGACACCGCGCGCTACTGCGGCACGCCCCTCAAGTATTCGTTCTCCGAGGCAGGGCAGCAAAAGAGCGTCACCTTTGTGGAGCTGGGCCCCAAGGGCAGCGTCTCCATCACCACGGAACCCCTCACCCCGCTGCACGACCTGCGGGAGCTGCGGGGCAGCTACATGGAGCTGACGGACCGCCGGGCCTACGAGGGCACTGCCACGGACGATTACCTCCACATCACCCTGACCGATGAGCAGGATGTCCCGGACGCGCTGGCCCGGCTGCGGGTCCTCTATCCCAATCTCATGCGACTGGATTACGACAACCGCCGCACCCGGGAACAGCAGACCGTGGAGGGCCCGGCCCAGGCCGAGCAGCAGACCCCGCTGGAACACTTTGCAGCTTTTTATCAATTGCAGAATAACCAGCCCCTGAGCGAGGAGCAGGCCGCATTCTGCCAGCAGCTCATTGAATCCATCTGGAAAGGAGAGGACGACGCATGAGGCCTTTGAAACTGACCCTTTCGGCCTTTGGGCCCTATGCCGCTGAGACCACTCTCCCGCTGGAGCAGCTGGGCCGGGGTGGCCTGTACCTCGTCACGGGGGACACCGGGGCGGGCAAGACCACCCTCTTTGACGCCATCACCTACTCCCTCTACGACCACTCCAGCGGCGGCGTGCGAGAGGGGGCCATGCTCCGCAGTAAATACGCCGACCCCAAAACACCCACCTTTGTGGAGCTGGAATTTGAGGTGAACGGCCAGCGGTACACCGTGCGGCGGAACCCGGAATATCTCCGCCCCAAGGCCCGGGGCGAGGGTTTTACCACCGAGAAAGCGGACGCCACCCTCACCTATGCCGATGGCCGCCCGCCCGTCACGAAAGCCAAAGAGGTAACAGCCGCCGTCATCGACATCATCGGGCTGGATTACAGCCAGTTCTCGCAGATCGCCATGATCGCGCAGGGGCAGTTCACCCGGCTGCTGAATGCCTCTACCGAGGAGCGGAGCCGCATTTTCCGCAAACTGTTCCGCACCCAGCGGTACCAGAAATTGCAGGAAGCGCTGCAGGCGGAGGCTTCCACCCTCACGGCCCAGCGCGCGGCCCAGAAAGTACGGATCGGGCAGATCTTATCCGGCATCTCATATCCGCCTGAGGACCCGGACGCCGAAGCGCTGGACGCCCTGCGCCAACCGGAAGCACAGCTCTTACCGGACGCCGTGCTGGCCCTGTTGGACGATCTTCTGGCCCGGCAGGAGACGGAGCTGACCCGGCTTGCCGCCCAGCGGGCCGAAAAAGAAGCGGCTCTGGACGCCCTGCAGCAGACCCTTGGCCGGGCCCAGCAGGCACAGAAACTGCAGCAGGAGCTGGCCGCCAAACGGGCCAAAGCGCAGGAAACAGCTCTCTTAGAGGCCGCCCGGGCCGCGGCACGTCGCAAAACGCTGGACGAGCTGACCACCCGCCTGGCCGAAACCGAAACGGCACTGGCCGGGCTGGCCGACACGGATACCCGCCGGGTGGAGCTGGAAGCCGACGCCTCCCGTCTTGCTCAGCGCGGGGAAACGCTCCGCAAACTGGAACAGAGCCTCACCGACTGTCAGCGCCGCGCTGCCGCCGCCAAGGCGGCACAGGAGCAGTACCGGCAGGCAGCCGCCCGCCAGACCGAGGCACACACCGCCCGGGATGGGCTGGAGCGGGCGTTTCTGGACGCGCAGGCGGGCCTGCTGGCCCAGACGCTGGAAGAGGGCACGCCCTGCCCGGTCTGCGGCAGCACCCACCACCCGGCCAAAGCCCTGCTCCCCCGCACAGCCCCCACACAGACGCAGGTAAACGCGGCCAAGCGCGCCGCCACTGAGGCAGACGCCGCCGCGCAGGAGGCCAGTGCTGCCGCCCGCGCCGCCCTGACTCGGGAGCAGGAGGGCCGCGCCCGCCTGCGGCAGGACGCCGAGGCCCTGTTGCCGGAGCGGTTCACCTCTCCGGAGGGGCCGGTGCCGCTGACGGTGGGCCTGCTCAAGACCGCATTAGCCGAGGAGCATACCGCCCTGCGCCGGGCACTGGACGCTCTGCACACACAGCAGACTGAAAATGCTGCCCAGACGAAGCGCCGCACCCAGCTGGAAGCCCAGCGCAAGCAATTGGCCGACCAGCGCGCTGCATTGGAAGCGCAGGCGGCGCAGGCCCAGCAAGCGGCGGCCGCTGCTGAGGCCACCGTCCGCACACTGGAGGCCCAGCAGACTTCTGAAAACACGCTGCCCCCGCAGGAGCTGGCAGCATTGCAGGCCCGGCAAACGGAGCTGCAGACCGCCCGCAGCCAGCTGACCGCCGCCGAAAAGGCCCTCAACGCCCGGCTGGTGCCCAACCGGAACGCAGCCGCCCAGTACCGCCAGCACTCGGCCCGGCTCACGGCGCTGGAACACCGCTGGCAGTGGGTCAGCGCCCTCTCCGCCACGGCGGGCGGCACCCTGAGCAGCAAACAGAAGATCCGGCTGGAAGCCTACATTCAGATGAACTACCTCGACCGCATCCTCGTCCACGCCAACACCCGCCTGATGCAGATGACGGCGGGCCAATACGAGCTGGAACGGATCGGGGCCGAGAACCAGCGCAGCCAGTCCGGCCTCGACCTCGGCGTCATTGACCACTACAACGGCACCCGCCGCAGCGTAAAGACCCTTTCCGGCGGCGAGAGCTTCAAGGCCTCTCTGGCGCTGGCTCTGGGCCTTTCAGACGAGGTGCAGAGCGCCTCTGGCGGCATCCGGCTGGACACCCTTTTCCTCGACGAGGGCTTTGGCTCCCTGGACGAGGACTCGCTGGAACAGGCTATCCGGGTGCTGGCAGGCCTGACCGAGGGTGACCGGCTGGTGGGCATCATTTCCCATGTAGGAGCTCTCAAGGAGCGCGTTGACCATCAGGTGGTCGTCCGCAAGGCCCGCAGCGGCGGGAGCACGGTAGAGCTCATCGTATAATCGCGGCACCTCTGCGCAAACTATGCGCGGAGGTGTTTTTATGTCGAAGCACAAGCATTCCGTTGGAAACACGTCGAGCAGGGTGAGCCCGCCGCTGGGGCATCTGCCTGATTTTGAAATAAAACCTATCAGTCCGCGCTCTGGCGCGGACTGCTCCCCTGCCAAGGGGAGCTCCATCGAGGTAACGGACGGCACCCCTGCCGCCTGCTACCAGAAAAACGCTGAGGATTATTTACAAGGCGATGTTTCCACCAGCGTGATGGCCCAGTATGGCCAGCAGCTGTTCGGCACGGCCCAGCACACCCACTCCGCCCACCCGGCCCCGGATGAGGACGAGAGCGGCGTGGAAGCACTGGTGGAGTGGCGGGAGGACGCCCCCTACGGCTAAGTTCTGAAACAATTTTCAAATTATTTTTAATTTAGTAGTTGAAATCTTCGGCCGCTTCTTTTATTATGGTAGCAAACAAAGACAAAGGCAGGTAATGTTACCATGGCAGAAATCAAATACGAAGTGGTCCAGAAGCTGGCAGTCCTCTCCCAGCGGCCCCGCGGCTGGGAGCGCCAGCTCAACCTCATCAGCTGGAACGACGGCGAGCCCAAGTATGATATCCGCGACTGGTCCCCGGACGGCACCCGGATGGGCAAGGGCATTTCCCTGAGCCACGACGAGCTGGCCATCCTCAAGGGCATCCTGGACGATATGGAGCTGTAAGATGGGCGACCGTGAGGAGTTTTTGCAGATCTTCCAGCAGCATGTCACCCGCCCCGGCAGCGAAAAGCTGCTGGACTGGCTGGACAACAAGACCGATTTCTTCTCGGCTCCGGCCTCCACCCGGTTCCACGGGGCCTGTGAGGGTGGGCTGTGTATGCACAGCCTCAACGTCTATCACGCCCTCCATGACACGTTCTTCACCGAGGGCGACAGCGAGGAGAGCTTTGCCATCTGCGCCTTGCTGCACGACCTGTGCAAGGCCAACTACTACAAGCGCGGCACCCGCAACGTGAAAAATGACGTGACCGGCCAGTGGGAAAAAGTGCCCTCCTACAGCGTGGAGGATCTGTTCCCCTACGGCCACGGCGAGAAGAGCGTTTTCCTCATTGAGCGGTTCATGAAACTGAAAGTGGAGGAAGCGGTGGCCATCCGCTGGCACATGGGCGGCTTTGACGACGCGGCCCGGGGCGGCTGCTTTGCCATCTCGGAGGCCTACGATAAGTACCCTCTGGCCGTCAAGCTCCACATTGCTGACCTGGAAGCAACGTACCTCATGGAGCACCGCACCAGCGCGGTAAAATAAGCATCAAAAAAAGACCGATGCACTGTCGTGAGACAAATGCATCGGTCTTTTTCTTTTTTGTTAAGTCCCCATCAGCTGTTCCAGCTGGGAGATGATGTCCACCGAGAGGTGATCCAGCTTGGTCTTGGGCTCCCACTCCGGGGTGCCCGTGTCCAGCAGGGTCTCGATCTCGCCGGGAAGCGGTCCCTGAGCCACCCCGGCATCCCGCGCGGGGGCCGGGAAATGGATGACCGGGAGCTCCGGCTTTTCCAGCACCGGAACGGTGGGCTGAGGCGTCGGCTCCGGCAGGGTCTCGCCCGCCCGGGCCTGCTCACACAGCGCCTGTAACTCGGCGTTCTCCCGGCGCAGGTCCAGCATGGCACGCTCGTAGGCGAACAGGCGAGTCTCATACCGGCGGATCTCCGCATTGGCCTCCGCCAGTTTCCGGCGCAGCAGCTCTGTTTCAGAAGCCGCAGGCGCAGACTGCCCCCCGGACACCGGAACAGCGGTCTGCATCGTCCGCCCCGGCAGGATCGATCCCGGCTGGTTCTGGGTAGCCATGGCTTCCTCCACTTCCTGCAGTCTGCGCTGCGCGCGGCGGTGCTCGGACGCAGTTTCGGCACAAAGACGCTCAATGCAGCGCAGTACGCTGTTTTTGCGGCTGCTCAACCATGCGGTGGGCAGCGTTCCGTCCCTGAGTACCATCCAATGCCTCCTTCCGCTCACGCGCAAGAGACACGCCCCCTCCCGGGCGCTCTGTTGTTCTGAAAAGAAGATCCCGCTTACTTGCGCTTGTTCAGGATGGCCAGCAGCTCATCGTAATAACGGTTGTCGCTGCTCTCCTCTTCCACCTTGGCGGTGTTGGCAGCAGGCTGCTGCTTTGCGGCATTGTTGGCGGCGGCTGCCACGTCAGAGCTGAAGACAGCCGACGGAGTGGAAGCTGCCGCACCGGCTGCATTGCTCAGGCTGGCACGCAGAGCATCGGGCACCTTGTTGTCAAAACCGGTGGCGACCACGGTCACGCGCATCTCATCGGAGAGGTTCTCATCAAACGCAGTACCCCAGATGATGTTTGCATCGGGATGCGCGCTCTGGGTGATGAGGCCCGCGGCGGTCTCGACATCCTCCAGGCCGATGTCCGGGCTGGAAGTGATGTTGATGATAACGCCGTGTGCACCAGCAATGCTGGTCTCCAGCAGCGGAGAGGAGATCGCAGCCTTGGCGGCGTTCTCTGCTTTCCCGGCACCCTTGGCACTGCCCACGCCCATGTGTGCGTAGCCCGCGTCTTTCATGATGGAGCGCACGTCGGCGAAGTCCAGGTTGATGAACGCGGGCACATTGATCAGGGCGGAGATGGACTCCACGCCCTGGCGCAGCACGTTATCCGCAGCCTGGAAAGCGTTCATCAGGGTGATCTTCTCCTGGCTGATCATCTTCAGGCGCTCATTGGGGATCACGATCAGGCTGTCCACATGCATCAGCAGGTTTGCAATGCCCTGCTCAGCCAGGCCCATCTTCCGCTTGCCCTCAAAAGAGAACGGCTTGGTCACGATGCCAACGGTCAGGATGCCCAGGTCATGGGCGACCTCGGCCACAACAGGGGCCGCGCCCGTGCCGGTACCGCCGCCCATACCGGCGGTGATAAAGACCATCTGAGAGCCCTTGAGCGCGTTTGCGATCTCGTCCTTGCTCTCCTCGGCGGCGCGCTGGCCGATCTCAGGGTCGGCACCCGCGCCGCGGCCCTTGGTGAGCTTGGAACCCAGCTGCACCTTGGTGGCAGCATGGTTCTTGGCCAGTGCCTGCTGGTCGGTGTTCATTGCGATGAATTCAACACCCTGCAGGCCGTCGCTGACCATCCGGTTGACAGCGTTTCCGCCGCCGCCACCGACGCCAATTACCTTAATCGTCGTAACATTTTCGTCCATTTCTTCATCGAGCATCAATGCCATAACTTTGTCCTCCATCGGATTTTATCGTACACCCGCCGTGTACAAGGGCAGGATTATCTCATATTACTGCTACTATATAACAGTATCGTATCATCTTTTTGCTCCGATTGCAAGACAAATTTGGTTTTTTGGGGGTGTTTTTTTCACCGGGGGTCACGCGGGCTTCGTTTCTCGGTAAATTCGTGCCCCAAGAGAAGCCAAAATCTCTGTAAAATCCGCATATCCACGGTCGAGATACGCAACCCCGTCGATTTGGCTCCTGCCCTGTGCCGCCAGGGCTGCCAGCACCAGCGCGGCCCCGCCCCGCAGGTCGGGTGCGGAAAGGCGTGTGCCCCGCAGTGCACCACCCGGCCGGATGTGCAGCACCCGGCCCGCCGTATTTACCCGCCCGCCCAAGGCCGCAAAGCCCTCCGCGCAGGCAAACCGCCGCTCAAAGATCACATCCTCAATACTGCTTTCGCCCTCCGCACAGAGCATGGCGGCCGCCAGCGGCGGGGCAGCATCGGTGGCCAATGCCGGGTATACTCCGGTGAACACCCGGCCCGCACCGTACAGCCGCCCAAACCGGGCCACCTGCACGCTCTCCCCGCCGCGCTCCACCCGGCAGCCCATTTGTGCCAGAATTTCCAGCACCGGGGCATAGAGCTCCGGGCTGCATCCGGTCAGTTCCACCCGGCCTCCGGCGGCGGCCGCCGCACAGGCCAGCGTGGAGGCAAAAATACGGTCCGGCAGGGGCGAAAACACGCACCCGCCCAGCGCCCTCCGCCCCTCAATGATGAGCGTGGAGCTTCCCGCCCCCTCCACACTGCCGCCGCACCGGTTGAGGAAATCGGCCAGGTCTGCGACCTCCGGCTCCCGCGCAGCTCCCCGCAGCACGGTGCGGCCCCGGGCGCAGGCCGCCGCCAGCAAAAGCGTCTCCGTGGCCCCCACACTGGGGAACCGCAGGGTGATTTCTGCCCCATGCAGGCCGGAGGGAGCCAGCAGCACCAGCCGCCCCGGTCCGGCGTCCAGCTCCTGCACCCCCATCCGCGCCAGACCCGTCAGGTGCAGGTCAATGGGGCGGGAGCCGATCCTGCACCCGCCGGGCAGCACGGTCTCCGCCCGGCCAAGCCGTGCCAGCAACGGTGCGCAGAAGAGAATGGAAGCCCGCATTTGTGCCGCTGTTTGCCCCGGCAGGGTGCTCTGGACCGGGCTGCCGGAGAGCGCCACATCGCTGCCCTGCCACTGGGCCGTGCAACCCGCGCCCCGCAGCAGCGCAAGGCTGCACTCCACGTCCGAGAGCCTTGGCACGCCCCGCAGCCGGACCGGTCGCTGGCAGAGCAGCGCGGCCGCCAGAAGCGGCAGTACGCTGTTTTTTGCCGCCGGGACGCGGACCGTTCCGTTCAAAGGCCACCCACCCGTTACCACGATCTGTTCCGCGCTCTGTGCCATATCCGCAGCCCCCATTCCGCAAAAGATACCACAGGCTATGCAAAGGGAGCGCGGAATGTCAATCCGTCTGATTCCACAAGAGTTTGGTGCGTCATTTGTTCCAGTTTATTTAAAATGAAACCTCTCAGGCCGCGCTCCGGCACGTCCAGCCGTCCTCCCTCTGTCGCTAACGCGACATCTCCCTCCGGCCGGAGGGAGTCTATCCTATCAGGGGAGCCAAATAGAGGAATTTTCACGTTTCCCCTCTTGAGACGGAAAGCACCACCCCCATCTCGCCCAGCAGCATCATGAGGCTGGTGCCGCCAGAGGAAAAAAACGGCAGGCTGATGCCTGTGTTGGGGATGGTGTTGGTCACAACGGCCATGTTCAGCACGGCCTGCAGGGCCACCTGCACCGTGAAGCCGACCACCAGCAGTGCCCCGAAACGATCGGGCGCATGGGCCGCCAGCGTGATTCCCCGCCAGAGCAGCAGCACGAACAGCCCCACCACGGCGCAGGCCCCCACAAAGCCCAGCTCCTCGCAAACGATGGAAAAAATAAAATCGTTCTGGGGCTCTGGCACGAACAGATGTTTCTGGCGGCTGTTGCCCAGGCCCAGCCCGGCAGCCCCGCCGGAGCCGATGGCATACAGGCTCTGGATGGTCTGGTGGCCGTCGCCCAGCGGGTCAGCAAAAGGGTCCAGCCAGGAGTTGAGCCGGTCGGCGGCGTAGGGCACAAGGTCAGGCATGATGACCACTGCCGCCCCGATGGCGGCCACCCCGCTCACGCCTGCCAGCACGAACCACTTGAGCCCGGTGCCGCCCACAAACATCAGCACGGCTCCAATGCCCAGGATCAGCAGAGTGCCCGAGAGGTGCGGCTCCAGCAGCATCAGCGCCGCCACCACCCCCAGCACCAGCGCAAAGGGAAGCACGCCCACGGAGAAGCGTTTCATCTGGTCGTGGTTGAGGGAAATGACATGGCTGAACACCAGCACCACCGCGAATTTGGCAATTTCGCTGGGCTGCAGCGTGCCCAGCCCGGGCAGCACCAGCCAGCGCTTGCAGCCGTTGTACTCCGGCATAAAGAGCACGGCCACCAGCAAAACGAGGGAGAGAGCCAGCAGCGGCCAGGCCAGCTTATGGAAAATATGATAATCCACCCGGCTGGCCAGCCACAGGCCCACCAGCCCCAGCGCCGCGTATAGCAGCTGCGGGCGCAGGTAGGCCCAGGCATCCCCCCGGCGGTAGAGAGCCACCGCACTGGAGGCAGAGGCCAGCATCACCAGCCCAAAGCCCACCAGCGTGAGCACCAGTACCAGAAAAGGCAGGTCCATAGCAGGCAGCTGCCGCAGAGGCAGGCGGAGCCTGTGGCGGGGCGTGGGGCGTATCGTTTCATTGTGCAGCATCGGCAGTTCCTCCCGGGTACTTATTGTACGCAGGAATGGCGAATAATAGTCACTCCGCCCCGCATAGAGTGGCAGGAGGAGGTGGTGTTCATGTCCGGTCCGCGCACCCTGCCCGAGCGGGCATTCCGCCAGCGGGCACGGCTGGTGGCCGTGCTGTTCTGTGCCGTGGCCGCCGGGCTGGCGTTCCGTCTGTTCTGGCTGCAATTGCGCGCCTCTGATCGGTACACTCAGCGGGCGCTGGGCCAGCAATTGCGGGATACCATCGTCCCGGCAGACCGGGGCCGCATCTATAGCGCGGACGGTGTTTTGCTGGCCGCCAACAGCAGCTGCTGGACCCTGCGGGCCTCGCCCCGGGAGATGCCGGAGGAGAAACTCGGCCTTGCCGCCCAGGGCCTTGCGAAAATATTGGAGCTGGACGAAGCCGCCCTGCTGGAAAAATTCAGCCAGCGGCGCTCCAACGACTGCCTGCTCCGCTACCGGGTGGACCGTTCCATGGCCGACCGGGTGCGGGATTTCTGCGAGGAGAACGGCATCACCGGCATCCGGATCAACCAGGACTCCAGGCGCTGGTACCCGCAGGGGGAGTTTCTGGCCTCGGTGCTGGGTTTTACCAATGTGGACAACGCCGGTGTCTCGGGGCTGGAGCTGGAATACGACGATTTGCTCACCGGGGAAAACGGCGTGGTGCTCACCGCCGTCAACGCCTGGGGCTATACGCTGGAACAAAGCTATGAGACCGAGCGCTTTCCCACCGAGGGGGACGGCCTGCGGCTGACCATCGACACCAACATCCAGCATTACCTGGAAAACGCGCTGGGCTATGCCGTCCGGGAGCATCACGTCGCGGCCCGGGCCGTGGGCATCGTGATGGACGTGAACACCGGGGCCGTGCTGGCCATGTCCACCACCCCCTCCTACGACCCCAACCAGCCCCGCGTGCTGGCCGACAAGGCCGCCCGGAGCATGGTGGACACCCTGACCGGCGACGAGCGCAAGGCAGCTTTGCAGCTGGCCCAGCAGACCCAGTGGCGGAACAAGGCCGTCAGCGATTTATACGAGCCGGGCAGCGTCTTCAAGCTCATCACCTGCGCGGCGGCGCTGGACGCCGGGGCCATCTCCAAAAGCTCCAGCTTTTACTGCGGGGAGTTCATCTCGGTAGCAGGCACCCGGTTCCACTGCGCCAACCACAAGCGCCACGGGGCCCAGACCGTGACCCAGGCACTGGAAAACTCCTGCAACCAGAGCTTCATCCAGATCGGGGCAAGGCTGGGCAAAGAGGCGTTCTGTGATTATTTTGCAGCCTTTGGCCTGCGGGAGCCCACCGGCATCGACCTGCCCGCCGAGCCGAAAAAGAGCCTCTACTACACCGCTGACCGGATGGGCCCGGTGGAGCTGGCCTCCTGCGCGTTCGGGCAGAGCAGCAAGATCTCCTACCTGGAAATGGCATCGGCGGTCTGTGCCGTGGTCAACGGCGGGAAGCTGCTGCAGCCCCGGGTGGTGGATGCCATTTTAGGGCCGGAGGGCGAGGTCCTAGAGACCCTCTCCCCCGTCTGCAAACGGCAGGTGCTCAAGCCCGAGACCAGCCAGATCATGCGGGAGATGATGGAGGCGGTCGTCCTCTACGGCGGCGGGCGGAACGCGCGGATCGCGGGCTACCGGGTGGGCGGCAAGAGCGGCACCAGCCAGAAGCTGGACAGCGCCGACGAAAAGGCCCGCATTGCCAGCTTTGTGGCCGTGGCCCCCATCGACGACCCGCGGTTCCTCTGCCTGGTCTGCCTGGATGAGCCCCACAGCTGGACGACGGCAGGCGGCAGCCTCTCGGCTCCCGTCTGCGCCGAGGTTCTGGAACAGACGCTGGTATCCAAAGGCATCCCCCGCGCCGCCGTCCCGGAGCAGCCAGCCCCCACGGCGGAGACTGCCGCCGACCTGCCTGAAGATGGCGACAGTTTTGACGGGGCCTGAATCAGGGCAAAAAGAAAAGACCGCCGAAGCGGTCCTGCGGATAGGATAACATGTGCTGCTGGATTTTCAGCTCTGCTGCGGCTGCTCGCGGAACGTGATCTCGCCGGTCTTGCTGTCCATGGCGTCCACGATGGCAAGGCTCTCCAGCTGGTAGCCCTTGCTGCGGATGAGCTCGCCGCCCTGCTGGAAACCTTTTTCCACGGCAATGCCGATGCCCTCCACGGTGGCACCGGCCTCCTGTGCCAGCTCCAGCAGGCCCATCAGGGCACAGCCGTTGGCCAGGAAATCGTCAATGATGAGGACATGGTCCTCCGGGGTGAGGAACTTTTTGGAGACGATGACGTTGTAGATCTTCTTGTGGGTAAAAGACTGGATCTTGGTCTCGTAGTTATCGTAATCCAGGTTGATGCTCATGGACTTTTTGGCAAACACCACCGGCACGTTGAACTCGCTGGCCACCACGGCGGCAATGCCAATGCCGCTGGCCTCGATGGTGAGCACCTTGTTGATGGGCTTGCCATCAAACAGGCGCTTCCACTCCCGGGCCATCTCCTTGAACAGTGGGATGTCCATCTGGTGGTTGATGAAACTGTCTACCTTGAGCACATTGCCCTCGCGGACAATGCCGTCCTTGCGGATGCGATCTTCCAGCATTTTCATAACTCTGCACGTTCCTCCCAGTGACTCTCAATTTTTATTTTACCAAGTATACCGGAACCACCCGGGGTTTGCAAGGTGTTTTATACCCAAATTTGACAAAAAAGCGCATGGAATTTCAGTCTTAGCTCCAAAGAGTATGACTTTGATCGTTCTTTTGCGTCCGGGGGCGATTTTTCCGGCCTGCGGGCTTGTTTTCTGGAAAAATTCGAGTATACTGGAAGCAATCAGCCGGGGGATTCTGTGCTGCCCCGGCCAACAGGGTGCGGCTGTTTTGCAACGAACCAGCCGCCGGGGAGAAGGAGTGGACCCGTATGAAAACAGGATTGATCATGGAAGGCGGTGCCATGCGGGGCATGTTCACGGCGGGCGTGCTGGACGTTCTGATGGAGAACGGCCTTGTGACCGACGGTGCGATCGGCGTGTCGGCCGGCGCGGTGTTTGGCTGCAACTACAAATCACACCAGATCGGCCGCGTCATCCGCTACAACACCGAGTACTGCAACGATAAGCGCTACGCCAGCTTTAAAAATCTGGTCAAAACGGGCAACCTGTACAGTGAGCAGTTCTGCTACCACGAGGTGCCCGAAAAGCTGGATCCGTTCAACGAGGCGGCCTTTGCCGCCTCCCCCATGGATTTCTTTGTGGTCTGCACCGATGTGAAAACGGGCGAGCCCATCTATCATAAGTGCCGCAAGGGCGATGCTGAGGATGTGCGCTGGATGGAAGCCTCGGCTTCCATGCCGCTGGCGGCAAAGATCGTCAAGATCGGCCATTACGGCCTGCTGGACGGCGGCGTGGCGGACTCCATCCCGGTGCGGTTCTTTGAGTCCATCGGGTACAAGCGCAATCTCATCATCCTGACCCAGCCCAAGGGCTACACCAAAAAGAAGAACAAATTCCTGCCCGCCATCCGGGCCAAATATTTCCGCTACCCCGCCTTTGTGGAGGCTGTGGCGGACCGCCATGAGCGGTATAACGAGACCCTGAGCTACATCTCGATGCTGGAGCAGGCCGGCAAGGATTATGTCATCCGCCCGCCCATCCCGCTGGAGATCGGTGCCATGGAGCGGGACCCCGCCCAGCTGCGCCGCGTCTATGAGACCGGCCGGGCCGTGGCTCAGATCCAGGTCGAGAAGATCCGGGATTTTTTGAATGCCGTGAAAGCAGCTCCTGAGACCTGATTTGCAAAACAAAAGAGGCTGTTGCAAAATGGTGCAACAGCCTCTTTTATTTTTACTTTGTAAACTTCCCCAGCAGGGTCACCGCCAGCACAATGACGCCGATGACCAGGAAGATGCCCAGCATCCCGATGAGCAGGATGGGCAGCGTGGTCTCCCACGAAAGTAAATGCAGCATGTTTTTCCTCCTTTGTTCACGCGCCCAGCAGGGTGAGCAGCAGCCCGCCTGCAATGACGGAAGCGATCTGACCCGAGACGTTGACGCTGATGGAATACATGAGCAGGAAATTCTGGTTATCCTCTTCCAGCCCCATTTTGTTGACCACCCGCCCGCTCATGGGGAACGCGGAAATGCCCGCCGCGCCGATCATGGGGTTGAGCTTTTTGCCCTCCGGCAGGAAAAGGTTGAGCAGCTTGGCAAACAGCACGCCGCCGATGGTATCGAACACGAACGCCACCAGCCCCAGCGCCAGGATGAGCAGGGTATCCAGCCGGACAAACTGGTCCGCCGTCATCTGCCCGGCCACGGTGAGCCCCAGCACGATGGTGATGAGATTGGTCAGCACATTCTGCGCCGTCTCGCTCAGGGCGTTGAGGACACCGCACTCCCGCAGCAGGTTGCCGAACATCAAAAAGCCCACCAGCGCCACGCTGGCCGGGGCCACCAGCCCGGCGATGACCGTGACTACAATGGGGAACAGAATGCGGGTCAGCCTGCTGACATGGCCTTTCTCATAGGGCATCCGGATGAGCCGTTCTTTCCGGGTGGTCACCAGCCGGATGACCGGCGGCTGAACGATGGGCACCAGCGCCATGTAACTGTAGGCCGCCACCATGATGGCTCCCAGATATTTCGAGCCCAGCACGTTTGCCACAAAGATGGCCGTGGGGCCGTCCGCCGCGCCAATCACGGCGATGGAAGCGGCATCGTTCAGCTCAAAGACGAAGCCTGCCGCGAACAGGGTGAAAAAGATGCCGAACTGGGCCGCCGCCCCAAAGAACATGAGCCAGGGCTTTTCCAGCAGGGGGCCGAAATCGATCATGGCACCAATGCCGATGAAGAGCAGCAGCGGAAACAGCTCGTTGCTCATTCCCACACGGAACAGCTCCGTGATGGGCCCCACGGTCTCCCCCTGGGTAATGGCCCCGGAGAGAGGCAGGTTGACGAGGATGGCGCCAAAGCCCATGGGCAGCAGCAGGCTTGGCTCCATCTGTTTTGCGATGGCCAGATAAATGAGCAGACCACCCACCGCCCACATGACCACCATCTGCCAGGTCAGATTTCCAAAATTGGAAAACAGGCTGGCGAATGTTGTGAGAAACTCCATTTTGTTTCCTCCCAAAAACAGGCCCCGGAGGCTGCGGACAGGAAACAAAAAAAGAGACCCCTGCCACAGCCAAAAATCACTGTGACAAAAGTCTCAAGCGAACACATGACATCGGGTGTTTCCACCGTGCTGACGCTGCCATGCAGTGCACCGCTCCGGGTCCGCGGCACACCCCTTACTCCCTTTTATCGGTTCTATTATATGCGATGTCCCGCCGGTCTGTCAACGGGCTCCGGCGCTTTTTTGCCGCTTCTTTTCCGGGGAGTTTCTCAGTAATGCACCACATTGCCCGCTTTCTGGATCCGTGCCAGCACCGGGGCAGCCTCCGGGCTGTGGAAGTATTCCAGCGTCGTGGCGGGGACGAGGGTTTTCAGGGACTCCCAATCGCCGTTCTGCAGGCACTGGCGGACGGTGGAGGCGCTGATGGCCTTTCCCCCGGCCTGTTTACGGGGCACAATGATGCAGTGGATGCCCGCCTTGGGCAGCTGCTCTTTCATGATCTGATTGTACAGGCCCGTCACCTGGCTGGCAGGCTCCTCGCCCACATAGCGGGCGGTCACGTTCAATGCCGCCGCGATCTTGGTAAAAACGGCCAGGTCGAGCCTTGCGTGGCCCTCGATCACGGCGGTTTCGTCTTTCAGGAAATAACTCGGGAACGTGGCGTTGGAGATGATATAGGGGCCGCTGTCGTGTAGAACGACGTTGGACAGATGCCGCACTCCCTCGGCCACCAGCCGCTTGCGGACTGCAAAAGGCACCAGGCTGGCGTCCTCGCTGACGACAAACAGATGGAGGGTATCACAGGCGGCAGCCGCCGTTTCCACCAGATACTGGTGCCCCAGCGTAAAGGGGTTGGCGTTCATGACCAGCGCGGCAGATCTGCCCTCGGTTTTGGTCTTTTCGAGGCCGCGCAGGTAGGCCCCGAAACCATCCCGGCGGTTCTCCATAAAGACGAGGGTGTCCTCCACCCGGGCGATCTCGTAAAAGCCCAGATCCCCAAAGAATTTGGAGCTTTTACCCTTGGTGTACAAAAACAGGTGGAGGTTGCCCCGGGCGCACTGCACCTCAATGAGGTGGGTGATGATCTGGTTGAGCAGGCCCTCGCCCTGATGGTCGCTGCTGACGGCAAAGCACCGCAGGGTGTTGCCAAAGCAGCTGCCCGTGCCGATGACGTGGTAATCCTCATCGAACATGGCACAGATATAATCCAGATTGCCGTCCCGGCGGATGCCCTCTTTCTGCAAAAGGGCGTCGATCTCAGCCAGGGTGGTTTTATCGGTGGGCGACACCTGCGAGAGGGTGTATTCAGACATCTTCCAGTACCTCCGTTTTGAAGAAATGGAGCAGGTAGCAGAGCGCCAGCAGGTCAGCGCTGCCGCCGGGCGAGAGGTTGGCCGCGATAAAGCGGTCATCCAGCGCGCAGAGAGCGGCTTCGTCCGGGTAAGGCGTCCGGGCCAGCAGGGCTTTCAGCTCCTCCACCACGGCCAGTTGCGTCGCACGGTCGCTGCGGGCGATCAGGTTGGTATCCGTGCTGTTGGAAATGATCGCCAGCAGCGCCCCGCAGCCGGACTGATTGAGGCTGTATCCTGCGGCCAGCCCTTTTTCCAGCGCGGGCAGACCAAACTCCAACACGGCGGGCAAACCTGCTTCCACCTGCCCCCGCACCCCGGTAATGCCGTACTGCACATAGAGCTTCTGCCCGGCGGTAACGGCATTCTCGGCCGTGACCCCCGCAAAGTCTTTTGCCGTCAGCCCGGCCGTCATGGTCGAGACTTCCGCCAGCACGCGGGCCGGGTCGGCCCAGACGGCACGGTCCAGGCGGCCCAGCGCCGCGCAGACGATGCCGATGGAGAAAATAGCCCCCTTATGGGTATTGACGCCATGGGTGGCGGCCAGCATCTCGCCCTCAGCCTCGCAGCCCAGCGGGCGGAGGGCTGCAAAGGTCTCCGGGGCCGGGCCGTCCGCTGTTTTCCGCCCTGCCCGGGCGCAGGCCTCAAAATAAGGGTAGAGGGAGGCCGCGCTGCTCATAAAGGTAAACGTATCCATATCGGTGTGGCTGCCGCTGTTCCGGCGATCCACCAGGCCGGGCTTGGGGGTAGTGGTCACCTCATACAAAAGGGCCCGCACCGCCTGCCGGGCAGCCGTGGCGGCATCCAGCGTATCCATCGTCTCGGTAAGGATCGCCGTCGTCCGGGCCTGCAGCTCGGCTACGGGATGCACCCGGCGGCTGCTGCACACCTTGGCAGGCCCGCCGCAGATGAGGCATTTGCGGCCCTCAAGATGCAATTCTTCCCGGTCCACTTTTTTGCCGTCCGGGCGGAGGACGTCCATGTCAAACAGCCGCCCCAGCGGGCTGGCGTCCTCCACCAATGTCGTCAGTTTCTTGATGGTCAGCGGTTCCGCGTCCAGCACATAAAAAGCCTCAGGGCCCGTCACAGCCTTGCTGAGGTCGATCTTCAGCGGTTTGATGCCGCAGCGCAAAAACTGCCGCTCCAGCAATTGCCGCCCCCGGGCAAAGCCCCGGCGGATGAGAGGCGAATCCTTGACCGGGCCCGCAATGTTCATGGTAAAGCAGACCAGCGGCTTGCCATAGGCCCCCAGCAGCTCCTGCTGGTGCCAGACCCGGCGCTCCCGGGCATCCAGCATCTGGATGAGGGATACTTCTTGTTCCATGAAAATTTTCTCCTCTCAGCGCTTTTTCTTGAGCATGTCCATAAACAGCTGCACCTGCGGCAGAGCAGCGGCATCCCGCTGGCAGAAAATGTAGGTGCGGCGGAGGAACGGCTCGCCGTTTTCAAACGTGCAGGGCCGGACACAGCCATCAAAATTGTCCAGCGCGATTTCCGGCATCAGGGCCCAGCCAAGGCCCCGCTTGACCATTTCCAGGCAGGCGGTGATATTGTCCACCACAAAGCTGCCCGTATCCCCGGTCACGCCATTCTCATACCGCCAGCGGGCCATCTGAGCCCCCAGCGCAGCGTCGGTCTGGTGGTCGATATAAAGATAATCCGAGAGCGGCTTTCCCTCATACTCCCGGGCATAGATCAGGCAGATATCCTCTTGCGAGAGGAGGAACTGCGTGCCGTCCCAGGGGTACTCGCCCCGCAGCACCGCAATGTCCAGCGTACCGTCCAGCATCTGCTGGTAAAGGTGGCGGCTGTGCCCGGTGGCAATATCCAACCGGACACGGGGATACTTTTTGTGGTATTCGGTCAGCACCTCCGGCAGGCGGTAGTAGGAAAAATTGACCGACACGCCCGCTTTCAGGGTGCCGCACACCTCGCCCTGCATGGCGTCCAGCCCGCGGCGCAGCTGCTCCATCTGCTTGAGGGCAGCACGACTATGCTCCAGCACCTTTTCTCCTGCCGGGGTAAAGCGGATGCCCTGCCGGGAGCGGAGCAAAATTTCCACCCCCAGCTCCTGCTCCATGGATTTGATCCGCTTGGACAGCGCCGACTGGGTCATATAGAGTTTATCCGCCGCATGGGTGATGTTCCGTGTCTCATCCAGCACTTCCAGCAGCTCAAAGTCTTTCTCGTCCATTGAGGTTCTCCTTTCATTTCAGCTTCCCTGCCTGGTTTCGTTTCATGTTTGACTTTTCCCATTCCTTTTTCTCATCTTACTACCCTTTATCCCCCAAGAAAAGCCCCATTCTTTCCGAGAGTTTTTCCAAAATCCATTCCAATTTGGAATCAAGTAAGCATTTTGCACAACGAGATGGAATCTCTGACAGCAGATTGCCAGAAAAGCGCAGGATGTATCCCAGATTTCAAAGCAAGATTCCCTGCCGGACTGGAAAAGGAGCTTTTCTCAGCCTTTTGCAGCAGGATAAATTTTGTCACCATTGAAAAGACATAAGAATACCCGCAGGTTTTATCTTCCTGCGGGCACTTGTCTTTCCTTTAATGCTGCCAGAAGCTGATGAGGGCCAGAAGGGGGATGCCGACTTCCATCAGATCACGGCTGACTTTCTGCATAGTGCAGTACCATTCACTGGGTTCGCCGCCCTGTACTGCCAGACCATGGCTGAGGTTCCAGAATAGCAATGGAAATTTAATGTCCAGAAAAAGAACCAACGCCAGCAGCCCCATAGGGAGCAGGAACCATAAATTTCCCCGCGTTTCCATCCGCCCTCCGACGGCAATATTATAAAGCCACTGACAAGTGGGCAAAAGGTCTTGCTGTTGGTACTCCCCGTTGACCACAACATTGATATCATCTGCCAGCTGGCCGTTTTCCGCCCATAAAACCGCATCGCCCGGCTCGCCAATTGCCTGCCCGGCAAAAATCTTCCTGTCATCCTGATAAATTTGGACATTCTCCTGCGATGACGTTACAATGCGGTATTGAATCGTTTCCCCGTTCATCTCAAACACCGCCTGCGTTTCATGCTCTGCCGCAGTGACAGTCAACGCATAAATTCCGTATTCATCCCGGCCTGCAAAGCTTCCATCCGTCTGCCGGTACAGAAACGCATCCCGCAGCCAGACTCCCGGGCGGCTGGCCGCACAGAGGTAGAGGATCATCAAACCCACCCAGTACAAAATGCGCAGTGCGCGGCGGAAAGCCTGCTTGTGTGCTTTGATTTTTTGCATAAAGACCACCTCCCGTGAGCTTGACAAAGGACGTTGAAACGCGTATACTGAAACTACAAAGGGTGCTGCCTAACAAACGGCTGGCTCCTTACCGTACATGAACAAAAAAGATTGACCGATGTACTTGGGGAAGTAGATGGCGGTCAGTCTTTTTTGTTTTTCTGATTCTTGTCATCATGGCTGATTTTCCATGTGATGTCAAAAACACCATAGGCAATGCTGCAAAGCAATGTCAGCAGCAAAAGCACTTCAGACAGAGTCATATTGCATCCCTCCTTTCACCAAAAGTGTCGGGAGGGGGCACTTCAAAAAAGCCGCCCTCCCGGCATCTGTTCTACAATCTTTGCAAAACAAGAATTCCGGCAAGGAGCGTTCAGCCGCCTGCGTTTGAGGCAACACCCATTGGCAGGGTAAATACACTGCAGTTACAGGATATCATACTTTCTGTCAAAAGACAACACCCGCAGGAAACTGGCTCCCTGCGGGTGTTGCCGCGTTAGATCATTCTTTTCTCTCGATTTTGCCCTCCAGCAGGTCGGTCAGGCAGGGCACGGTTTTGCCGTGATAGCCTGTGACCGTCTCAGCGTGGAACAGGCTGCTGAGGACGCTTTCTTCCACGCACTCGGCCACCGCCCGGAAGAGCGGGTTGATGGCGTCATCGTGGAGCATGGTCATGGGCAGGAGAGCTTTGTCCGCGTAGTGGGGCATCCGGTTGGCCGTGGTAAAGGCCAGCACGATCTCGCCCGAGCCATTGCCGCAGTAGCTGCCCGTGCGGGAGAGGCCCACCAGCGCCCGGTGGCAGAGCCGCCGGAGCTGCCGCTCACTGAGCGGGATGTCCGTGGCCAGCACCGTGATGATGGAGCCTTTATCCTCGTGGGGCGGGATGTGTGCCTCCAGCAGCTGCTGGATGGGGGTACCGCCCACAATGAGGTCATCAAACATGGCATGGTTGGAAAGGACAAGGGAACCAATGGTATAGTTTTTTTCATCCAGCTCCACCACCCGGGAAGCCGACCCGATGCCGCCCTTGAGACCGTGGCAGCGCATCCCTCGGCCCGCGCCCACAGCGCCCTCGGCAAAATCAGCCTTGCAGTCGGCCAATGCGTCAAAAACGTTCTGCTCGGTGACATGCAGGCCCCGGATGTCGTTCAGGCCGCTGTCGTTGCACTCGCACACCACCGGGTTCACGCTGCCCGTCGTCTCACAGATATCCGGATTTTGGGCCAGCATATACTTGACCAGCGCCGTCTCCGCCGTGCCCACGCTGAGGGTGTTGGTAAAGAGGATGGGCGTTTCCAGCGTGCCCAGCTCGTCGATCTGAACCAGGCCGGTGGTCTTGCCAAAGCCGTTGATGACATGGCTGGCGGCCAGCAGCTTCTCGTGGAAAATATCCCCCGGGTGGGGCAGCAGGGCCGTCACGCCCGTCTGGACATCGCCGTCCGCCAGGGTGCAGTGGCCCACCGTCACGCCGGGCACGTCGCTGATCTTATTCAGCGGCCCGTGGGGCAGATGGCCGATGGTCAGATTCCATTTTGCAGGGATTCCCATAAAGATTTACCTCCAAGAAAACCCTCTCCGCCTTTCATCGCGCAGGCAGAAAGGGTTTATTTTTCTCAGTCCTCGTGCTGGACGCGCTCGATGGTGCCCAGGTCATAGGGAGTGTTCTGATAGACATAATAGTTCAGCCAGTTCTCATACAGCAGGTGGGCATGGGCACGCCAGCGGAAGAGGGGCGGCTGCTCCGGGTCGTCGTTGGGGTAGTAATTCTTGGGCACTGCAATGGGCAGGCCCTTGCCCACATCCCGCTTGTACTCGGCATCCAGCGTGTACTTATCGTACTCCGGGTGGCCGGTGACAAAGATCTGGCGGCCATTTTCGGTGCTCATGAGGAACGGGCCTGCCTCGTCGCTCTCGGCCAGGATGCGGAGGGCGCGGCAGTTGAGCACATCTTCCCGGCTGATGCCGGTATGGCGGCTGTGGGGGGCGTAGAACACCTCATCAAAGCCGCGGACCAGCGGGTTTGCCGGGCGGGTGACCTTGTGCTCAAACACGCCGAACATCTTTTCCGGCAGGATATGCTTGCGCACACCGTAGTGATAGTACAGGCCCGCCTGCGCGCCCCAGCAGACATGGAGGGTAGAGTAGACGTTTGTCTCACTGAAATCCATGATCTCGCACAGCTCCGGCCAGTAATCCACCTGCTCAAAATCCATCGTCTCCACCGGGGCACCGGTGATGATCATGCCGTCGTAGCGGTTATTTTTGACCTCCTCAAAGGTCTTATAAAACGCCTCCAGATGGGCTGCAGAGACATGGGTGGCCGCATGGCTGGCCGTCTGCAGCAGGGTCATATGCACCTGCAGCGGGGTGTTGGCCAGCAGCCGGGCGATCTGGGTCTCGGTGGCGATCTTGGTGGGCATCAGGTTGAGGATCAGGATTTCCAGCGGGCGGATATGCTGGGAAGCGGCCCGCTCCCGGTGCATGACGAAGACATTTTCTTCATACAGGGCATCGTAAGCGGGGAGCGTTTTGGGGATGATGAGAGGCATAACGTCTTACTCCTTTTGAGAGATTAGATTTGATCCAGTGCCTGTGCGATATCGGCGATGAGGTCCTCGCTGGACTCCAGACCGCAGCTCATACGGACCAGCTCGGCAGGGACACCTGCGGCGCGCAGCTGCTCATCGTTCATCTGGCGATGGGTACTGGACGCGGGGTTTAGGCAGCAGGTGCGGGCATCGGCCACATGGGTCTCGATGGCAGCCAGCTTCAGGGCTTTCATAAAGGTGCTGGCAGCTTCGCGGCCGCCGGCCAGGCCAAAGGACACCACGCCGCAGCTGCCATTGGGCAGGTACTTCCGGGCCAGTGCGTGGTAGGGGCTGCTTTCCAGCCCGCAGTAGTTGACATAAGCCACTTTGGGGTGGCTTTCGAGGAACTTCGCCACCGCCATGCCGTTTTCACAGTGGCGCTGCATCCGGACATGGAGGCTTTCCAGCCCCAGGTTGAGCATATAGGCGCTCATGGGGGACTGCATGGAGCCAAAGTCGCGCATCAGCTGGGCAGTTGCCTTGGTGATGAACGCCCCCTCCTTGCCAAAGCGCTCGGCATAGGTAATGCCGTGGTAGCTGTCATCCGGGGTGCACAGGCCGGGGAACTTCTCGGCGTGGGCCATCCAGTCAAACTTCCCGCTGTCCACAATGGCACCGCCCAAAGCCGCGCCGTGGCCGTCCATATACTTGGTGGTGGAGTGGGTGACGATATCAGCGCCCCACTCAAAGGGGCGGCAGTTGACCGGGGTGGGGAACGTATTATCCACAATGAGGGGCACGCCATGGGCATGCGCTGCCTTGGCGAACTTCTCAATATCCAGCACGGTCAGGGCAGGGTTGGCAATGGTCTCACCAAACACAGCCTTGGTGTTGGGCTGGAACGCGGCGTCCAGCTCCTCTTCGGTGCAGAGCGGGTCCACAAAGGTAGCGGTAATGCCCATCTTGGCCATGGTGACCGAGATCAGGTTGAACGTACCGCCGTAGATGGTGCTGGACGCCACGATATGGTCGCCTGCCTCGCAGATGTTGAACAGGGCGAAGAAGTTGGCCGCCTGGCCGCTGGACGTCAGCATGGCGGCAGTGCCGCCCTCCAGCTCGCAGATCTTCTTTGCGACGATATCGCAGGTGGGGTTCTGCAGGCGGGAGTAGAAATAGCCGTTGGCCTCCAGGTCAAACAGCTTCCCCATATCCTCGCTGGTGGCATATTTAAAGGTAGTGGACTGGATAATGGGGACCTGGCGGGGCTCGCCGTTGCCGGGCGTATAGCCGCCCTGTACGCAGATGGTATCACGATTCATTGCAACATACTCCTTTACTGGGTTTGTCTGTATAGCACAATTCCCCGCAGGAGCACGAGCCTCCGGCGGGGAATCGAAACGTTAAATTTTTCCCTGCCGCAGGCAGATGGGGTTTACTTTCTGAGCCGCTTATCGCTCTTGGTGGCCCACAGGGTGCCCACGGTCTGGAACGCCTGCACCAGCAGCACCAGCAGGATGACACAGACGACCATGATGTTGGTCTGGTAACGGTAGTAGCCGTAGGACAAAGCGATCTTACCCAGGCCGCCGCCGCCAATGACGCCGGACATGGCCGAGTAACCCAGAATGGTGGTCAGCGCGGTGGTCATGCTGGAAATAAGGCCGGGCAGGCACTCGGGGATCATGACCTTGGTGATGATCTGGAACGGGGTCGCGCCCATGCTCTGGGCCGCCTCCACCACACCCTCGTCCAGCTCGCGGAGACTGGTCTCCACCAGACGGGCCACGAACGGGAACGCCGCGACCACCAGCGGAACGATGGTGGCCTTGGTGCCCACGGTAGTGCCCACGAGGGCGCGGGTGAGCGGGAAGACGCAGATCATCAGGATCAGGAACGGGACGCTGCGCAGGATGTTGATGATGATGTTGAGAACATGCATCAGCCAGCCGGGCAGGGGCAGAACACCGTCCTTATCCCCGGCCACCAGCAGCACGCCCAGCGGCAGACCGATGACCAGCGAAAACGCCGTGGAGAGCACCGTTACATAGAACGTCTCCCAGATGGCAAAACCATAATCCGCAATACTCATTCGCCAGTCACCTCCTCTACCGTGACACCAGGCTGGGCCCGCATATAGGCCGTTGCCTGTTTTGCCTGCTCGATCTCCCGCGGCAGCTTGAGCAGCATACTGCCGTAGCACTGGCCGCTCAGATCACGGGTATCCGCACTGAGCACGCTGACCAGAATCCCTTTTTCGGCTGCCAGGCTGGCCACAAGGGGCTTTGCCGTGGACGAGCCGTTGAACGTAACACGGACGACGTGATCGTCAGGCGCAAAGCTCGAAAGGTCGCGGGCCGCGCTGCCGCCGTTGGGGGCAACAAGGCGCTTGGCCGCGGCCGTCTTCGGGTTCGCAAAGATCTCCTTGACCTCTCCCTGTTCCACGACCACACCGCTGTCCAGAATGGCCACATGGTCGCAGATCTCTTCGACCACGCTCATCTGGTGAGTGATGACCACCACCGTGATGCCCAGCTTCCGGTTGATGTCCTTGATGAGCGTCAGGATCGAGTGGGTGGTGTTGGGGTCCAGCGCGCTGGTGGCCTCATCGCAGAGCAACACTTTGGGGTTGGTTGCCAGCGCGCGGGCAATGGCAATGCGCTGCTTCTGGCCGCCGGAAAGCTGGGCCGGGTAGGCGTTGGCCTTATCGGGCAGGCCTACCATCTCCAGCAGTTCCCTGGCGCGCTTTTCCGCATCCGCCTTTTTTACCCCGGCCAGCTCCATAGGGAAGCAGATGTTCTTCAGGCAGCTGCGCTGCATGAGCAGGTTGAACTGCTGGAAGATCATCGTGATCTCACGGCGGCGCTGGCGCAGCTCGGCGGGAGACAGCGTCTCCATGGCGGTGCCGTCGATGACGACACTGCCCTCCGTGGGGCGCTCCAGCAGATTGATGCAGCGCACCAGCGTGGATTTGCCCGCGCCGGACATGCCAATGATGCCATAAATGGCTCCATCCGGGATGGTCAGGTTGATGTCGTTCAGCGCGTTGACCGCGCCGTCTTTCATTTGGAAAGTCTTGGAAATGTGTTTGATCTCGATCACGGAAATTCTCCTCGCTGTTGAATAAACTCCTTCAGTCAAACCCTTGCGGGTTTGCCAGCTCCCTCATGGAGGGAGCCTGAAACAGAACGGTCAAGCAAAGGCCCCCTCCCCGAGGGGGCTGTCACCGCAAGGTGACTGGGGGAGTTTGCTTAGCCCTCGATGGGAGCCAGGCTGTCCTGCTTGCCGCCGTAGATGCCCATAGGCTCGACATGGATGCCGGCCACGGTGACCAGGTGGGTGCCTTTCTCCTCATTGAAGTTGTCCAGGTACGGCTGATGCTGGAAGTAGTTGGTATCGCACTGGCCATCCTCCACGATGGTGTTGGGGATCACATAGTCGTCATACTCCTGGATGTCCAGCGTGATGCCCTTGGCGGCCAGGATGTCCTTGCAGATCTCCAGCACCTCGCAGTGGGGAGCCGGGGTAGCCGCGCAGCTGACGGTCTCGCCGTTCAGTGCATCGTAATCAATGGAAGAATCATAGCCGTCGGTGGGGTTCTCGACAACAGAGACGACAGCGCCCTTGTAGTTCTCATCCATGAAGTCCTTGACCTGCTGGCTCTGCAGAGCAGCCACCAGAGCCTTGATCTTGGGCTCGTTCTCGTTGCCCTCCTTGCAGACCAGCACGTTG
>QWCE01000839.1_pt1 | contig 53757 bp, 50 predicted proteins | sample 1972531 | NCBI WGS metagenome assembly QWCE01 (sample SAMN09866716, study PRJNA288562) | Human gut metagenome isolate term4_stool, whole genome shotgun sequencing...
TGAATATGTTTATTTTGCAAGAACTGATGCAAATTTGGATGGAGTTAACTCATATAATTTTAGAAGAAGATGTGGGGAAATTTTATCAAAGGAAGCACCTGTTGATGCAGATCTTGTTATTGCTGTTCCGGACTCAGGAACACCAGGTGCAATGGGTTATGCTCAAGAATCAGGAATTCCTTTTGCAGAAGGTTTGGTGAAAAATAGATACATGGGAAGAACTTTTATAAAGCCAACTCCAGAAGAAAGAGAACTTTCTGTAAAGTTAAAATTAAATCCTCTTGAAACAGTTTTAAAGGACAAGAGAATAATCCTTGTAGATGACTCTGTTGTAAGGGGAACAACTTCCAAGAACTTGATCAAGAGAATGAAAAAAGCTGGTGCTAAAGAAGTTCACATGAGAATAGTTTCTCCTCCAGTAAAATATCCTTGTTATTATGGAATAAATACACCATCTAGACAAAAACTTATTGCCGCAAATTATTCTGTGGAAGAAATGAGAGAAAAAATAGGTGCAGATTCCCTTGCTTTTATATCTATGCAGGGAATGCTAGATGCAACTTTGATGAAAGAAAATAATTTCTGCGAAGCTTGCTTTAATGGCAATTATGCAGTTGAGCCAAAGGAGTTAATTGAAGATGAAAAATAATGTTAAAAGAATTTATATCTGCAAGAAAAATGAATTTGACCACCAATCAAAGGCCCTAAGAGAAGAAATTAAAGATTCTCTTGGCATCGACACTACTTATATTAAAACTTACAGGAGATACGACACAGATATTTCAGATGAAACTCTTGAAAAAACTATGGAAAGTGTTTTTTATGAAGCTCCAGTAGAAGAAGTTTATTATGAAGATTTTAAGAAATTGGAAGATTCTTTTGAAAATCCAATAGGAATTCAATATCAAGCAGGTCAATTTGACAATAGAGAAGACGGACTTGTTCAAACTCTTGCACTTTTTACTGATGAAAAAATCAGGGCAAAGGTAACAGAAGTTTATGATATTGGAGGAGTTAATGAAAAAGAACTTGAAAAGATAAAGGTCTTTTTGATTAACCCAGTTGATTCTCAAGAAGTTGATGTTTACAAGGAAACTGAACTTAGAGAAGATGCAAAGAAAAACCACGAAAATATAGTTTATCAAGGTTTTAATGAACTTGATAAAGATGGTCTTGTGAAATTTGTGGAAGAAAAATCTCTTGCCATGAGTCCAGAAGATTTAGAAGTATTGCAAGATTATTTTAGATCTGAAAATAGAGATCCCAATGAAACTGAAGTTGCAATAATCGATACTTATTGGTCTGACCACTGTAGACACACTACATTTAACACAGAACTTGACGTTGATTTTAATGTAGTGACAGAACTTGATAAGGAAATAAAAAAAGCCTTTGATGATTACCTAAAGATGAGAGAAGAACTTGGAGTTAAAAAGCCAATTACTCTTATGGGACTTGGCACAATTTTATCTAAGGAACTTAGGAAAAATGGAAAACTTGACGATTTAGAAGTTTCATCAGAAATAAATGCTTGCTCTGTAAAAATTAAAGCTAAAGTAGAAGTGGATGGTAAAATTGAAGAACGTGACTATTTACTTATGTTTAAAAATGAAACACACAATCACCCAACAGAAATCGAACCTGTTGGAGGAGCTTCAACTTGTCTTGGCGGTGCCATAAGAGATCCACTTTCTGGAAGATCCTATGTTTACCAAGCTATGAGAGTAACAGGAGCAGGAGATCCATTCACTCCAATAGAAAAAACTCTTGAAGGTAAATTAGCTCAAAAGAAAATTGTCACAGAAGCAGCTCTTGGATATTCCTCTTACGGAAATCAAGTTGGAGTTGCAACAGGACTTGTTGATGAATTATATCACCCAGGATATGTTGCAAAGAGAATGGAAACTGGTGCAGTTATAGCAGCTTGTCCTCTTGAAAATGTCAAGAGAACAGAACCAAGTGAAGGAGATATTGTGATCCTACTTGGTGGAAGAACTGGTAGAGATGGAATCGGTGGGGCAACAGGATCATCAAAGTCTCACAATGTTTCTTCTATTGAAACAGAATCTGCTCAAGTTCAAAAGGGTAATGCGCCAGAAGAAAGAAAAATTCAAAGATTATTTAGAAATCCAAAGGCAGCAAAATTAATCAAAAAATGTAACGACTTTGGTGCAGGTGGAGTTTCTGTTGCCATAGGCGAACTTGCAGACTCTATCGAAATAAAATTAGATAAAGTTCCATTAAAATACATGGGATTAAAACCAAGAGAAATTGCAATTTCAGAATCTCAAGAAAGAATGGCAGTTGTTGTAGCTAAAGATGATGTAGATAAATTCATGGAACTTGCTGACAAGGAAAACTTAGAAGCAACAGTTGTTGCAAGAGTTACTGGCGATAATAGACTTAAAATGTACTATGAAGATGATCTTATCTGCGACATGAGCTATGATTTTGTAAATCAAACAGGTGCCAAGAGATTTGAAGAAGTTGAAGTTGTTTCAGAAGACCTTCCAGAATTTTTGCAAAATAAAGATGGAATAGAAGATCTTGAAAAATATTTATCAGACTTAAATATAACATCTAAGAAAAATATGATTGAATTATTTGACTCATCAGTTGGAGCTTCAACAGTATTGCAACCACTTGGTGGTAAAAAACAAAACACACCAGCACAAGTTATGGCAGCCCTTATTCCAACAGATGATGGAGAGTCCAAAACAGCATCAGTAATGTCTTATGGATTTAATCCTGAACTATCTTTTGAATCACAATATCTTGGAGGTTACTATGCAGTAATAGAATCCATAGCAAAACTTGTGGCTGCAGGTGCACCACTTGATGGCATAAGACTTTCCTTCCAAGAATTTTATGAAAAAATGGACAACAAAAAATCTTGGTCAAAACCACTTAAATCACTTCTTGGAGCTCTAAAAGCATCAAGATTCTTTGAAGCACCTCCAATTGGCGGAAAGGACTCAATGAGTGGAAGTTTTGAAGATATAAATGTTCCACCAACATTAATTTCCTTTGCAGTAAATACTGTGGACGCAGAAAATATCATCAGTCCAGAATTTAAGGGAAAAGGAAAAATTGGTATAATAAAGACAAATAGAGATTCTATTGGAGCACTTGACCTTGACATGGCAAAAGAAAACTTCAAAAAACTTCAAGATGAAATCGAAAAAGGAAATATAATTTCTGCTGCAGCTATAAATCACAAGGGAAGCCTTCCACAAATTTTTGAAATGGCAATTGACAATACTGGATTTGACATAAAATTAGATGATTTATATTCACCACTTTACGGATCTTTTATAGTAGAATACCTTGAAGATAGAGACTTTATAGAAAATCTTGGTGAATTTAAAGAAGAAGAAATGCTTGTAAATGGAGAAAAATTAGACCAAGAAAAACTTACAAAAGCATATCTAAACACAATGGATAAAATCTTTAAGCCAATTGATTCAAATAAACTTGAAAAAGTTGAACAAAAGAAAGCTCCAAAAAGAAGAATGAAATCCAAAAAGCCAGTTGACGAAGTTAAAGTTGTAATACCAGCCTTCCCTGGCACAAACTCAGAATATGACACAGCAAGAGCTTTTGAAAGAGCTGGAGCAAAAGCAGAGATTGTAGTATTTAAAAATAAGAACGACTTGAGCCTTCAAGAATCAATTGAAGAATTGGCAGAAAAAATATCAAATTCGCAAATACTTGCAATCCCAGGAGGATTCTCACTTGGAGATGAACCAGGTGGATCAGGTAAATTTATTGCAAATGTAATTAGATCTGAAAAAGTAAAACTTGCAATAGAAAAGCTATTAAATGATAATGACGGACTAATCCTTGGAATTTGTAACGGATTCCAAGCCCTAGTTAAGACAGGACTACTTCCTTATGGAAAGATAAAAGACCTTGAAGAAGATGATCCAACTCTAACTTATAACACTTGCTCAAGACACATAGCTAGAGTAGTTGACACAGTGGTTATGTCAAATAATTCACCTTGGCTTGCAAAACTTGAAGAAGGAAAAACTTACAAAGTTCCAATTTCTCACGGAGAAGGAAGATTTATTGCAAGTGAAGAAAAAATTAAAGATATCTTAGATAAAGAACAAGTTGCAATGTGTTATGCCGATGCACCAAATGGATCACTTTTAAATGTAGAAGCCTTGATGTCAGAAGATGGAAAGATCTTAGGAAAGATGGGTCACAGCGAAAGATTTGTGGAAAACACATTTAAAAACATATTTGATATGGAACTTGAAGACATATTCACAGCAGGTGTAGAATTCTTTAAAGAAGACTAATAAAAACTAAGACATGAGGACTAGCACAGACTAGTCCTTTTTGTGTCAGAGAAAATTTTTGGGGTAAGGAATATAAAAGGAGGAATTATATGGAAAAGATTTATGATTACTTAAAAAAAGTTGTAGTTTTTTATCTTGCAACAATAGATGATGATCAAGCTAGAGTTAGACCCTTTGGTGCACTAGCTAAATTTGAAGATAAATTATATCTTGTTACTTCTAAAGAAAAAGAAGTTTATAAACAAATAAAGAAAAATCCTAAGGTAGAAATATCAGCTTTTGATGGAAAAACTTGGATTAGACTTACTGGACTATTGGAAGAAGATGACAGAATAGAAGCAAGAGAAGAAATGTTAAACCAAAACAAAGAATCTCTATCAAGAATTTATTCAGCTGATGATGGTAAGATGACAGTGTTTTATTTTAAAGAAGCTAAAGCGATATTTTCAACTTTTGAAGGAGATAGAGAAGAAGTAGAAATATAAAATTTTGCATCTAAATTTTCCATATTAACTTAGTTTTTTTCTTTTTATAATTGTATTTTTGTATTATAATAAAAATCGCAGAAGATTTATCTTATTATATAAAGGAGGATATTATGGATCCTATTAAGAGAATTAGTGAGATGGAAAAGATTTTAAATGATCACAATGATTTAATTGAAAATCTAAGGGAAGCAATTGAAAAGTTTGCTGATCATCAAGATGAATATAGAAAGCTTAGCGATTATTATTCTTCTGAAACTTATTTTGAAGATTTAGAGAGATATGACAGAGGAGAAATCCCTGAAGATCTTCCTTGTGGAGTTCTTTCTGAAGATGCAGTCTTTGACCTATTTGGTGAAAATTATAATGTTGCCATTGATATGCTTGAACTTGCTACTGAAGTTTTAAAATATCGTTAATAAGAAATCCTGAAGTTTTAATAAGGCTTCAGGATTTTTTAATTTTTTTTGAATTTGATAGTTTTATAAACTCTATATAATTTTTCACATTTTAAGTTATTTATTGATTTAAAAAGTAAAAACCGCAGTCGTGATTATTCATAACTGCGGAATTTTTTTTAGTTAAAGTTTTTGCTTAGAAGTTCTCTAATTGCACTATTTATAAAACTTAGAACTATACTTGCCCAAAAAGCTGTTCCAAAGCTTCCTATATGTGCTGTTGAAACTAAGTTAAAGGCAATTTCCAAGACTACTGCATTTACCACTAGGGAAAATAAACCTAAGGTAACAACTGTTATTGGAAAGGACAAAACCTTTAGGATTGGTTTTATTGTTAGGTTTACCAGTGAAAAGATTATTGCCATTGCCACAAAGGCACTTGTTTTTTCAAAATAGATGTTTTGAAACATTAGGTCTAGTAAATAAAATGATAAAAAGTTTGCAACTAAAGCACCAAATATTTTTTTCATGTCTTCCTCCTTTAGCGTATTTCTTTAAGTATATACCCAAAATCTACATAATATAAAATTTTTTAAAATGTATTTTTTGTGTTAAAATGTAAGCAAGATACAAGAGTAACAAGAGGAGGTCACAATGAGAAAATTTAATTACGGTTCAGTTATCCTTTTAATGATTTTAAGTGGAATTATAGCTGGGGTTTTTGAAAATATTTATGATGGAAATCTTACTGTAATTGGAACGATATTTGCTTGGATTATTAATTACATAATTTGTAGAGGTCTTTTATATAATAGAGAAGGTAGCTTTAGCGAGTATTTTAGAGGAATAAAGACGATGACGGGAAAAGTCTTCTTGATGAATATTTTAGTTTCTCTTATAAGTGCAGCTGCGCTTATTTTTTCAGCTTTAACTTCATTAACTGGAGCTGATCTTGCTGCAGCTGGAATGAGAGGAATTGTATTCATTTCAATTTTATATATTTTGGTTACAGTATTTCTTTCACTTATTTTTGCTTATTCAAATTTTGTTATGGCAGATATGAGATATAGAGATTTGCCATTTTTTATGTGTTTAAAACTTATAATTAAATTAGGCTTTAAATTATTTTCTGAAACTTTTATAATGGGTTTAAAGGTTTTTAAGGTTACAATTATTTCTTTAATTGTGGCAATTCTTATGGCAATTCTGGGAAGGACTATGCCGGCGATGTTAACAATATCTTTTATTGCCTTGGTAGTTGCAGCAATTGCAGCTGTTATTATGGGACCAAACTATATTGCAAGGCTCTCTGATATATACTTGGACAATATCGAAGGTATTTATGATGACATGAAAGAAGATACAGAAGTTATATAAGGCTTATAAATTTTCCACTACTTAATGTAGTGGCATTTTTTATGTAGAAAGTTAATTTATTTAGAAAAATAAGCTCTAATTAATTTGTAAATCACAAGAAGTATTAAAAGAATAAAAATACTTAAAAAAGGATCTTTTGTCCAAGTTACAAGTATGACGCCAAGTGCTGCACAAAGTAAGTCTTCGATAATATTTTTGTATTTCATTTTTCCTCCTTTTGGAATTAATCTTAAATAATTTTCTCTAGAAAATATAAAAATATTTTAATTAATTTTATTATAGCATATTGCCACAAAGTATAAAAAGTTTACTAATAATAAAAATTATTAAATATTTGTAAAATTTTCCAGGATTTTATAATTTTTAAAAATTAAGTGTTATCATAAAAGGACTGGAGGAAGTATGTTAATCAATATTTTTCACGGCATGATGATGGCAATAGCAGACTCAGTCCCTGGAGTCAGTGGAGGTACTATTGCCTTTATCCTTGGCTTTTATGATAAATTTATAGATAATTTGCACGAATTTTTTGAAGGAGAAATGGGAAAAAGGTGGGATTCTTTCAAGTACCTTTTTAATTTGGGACTTGGTTGGGTTTTTGGACTTTTGTTGAGTATTTTTTTCTTGTCAGAATTTTTTCAAAAGGAAATTTATTTTATGTCTTCAGTTTTTCTGGGACTAACTTTTATGTCACTTCCCTTTTTAATCCAAAGTGAGAAGAAAATTTTAAGAGAAAACAAAAAAGATTTTTATTTTATTTTTATTGGAATAATTCTCGTAGTTTTTTTGGTTTATTTTAGGGAAAAATCTAGACTTATTGGAGATTTTGACCTCATAAATCCAAATATATTTGACTACATTTACTTATTTTTTGCAGGAGCCTTTGCTATTTCTGCCATGGTCTTGCCAGGGATTTCGGGTTCATCAATTCTTTTGATAGCAGGAGTTTATATTCCAATAGTTGAAGCTTTGGGAGAGGTAATGAGATTTAATTTTGAAAAAATCTTGCCCATACTTGTTATGAGCTTTGGCATTATATTTGGAATATTTATGTCCATAAGAATTATTAGAGAGAAGATGAGAAAGAATAGGGACAAGATGATTTATCTCATTCTCGGCATGATTGTGGGTTCTCTTTTTGCAATTATAATGGGTCCAACAACTGTCGGTAAAAATTTGCCACTAAATTTAAATAACTTTAGCTTATCTGGATTTATTCTCGGGATTTTTATTTTATTTGTCCTAGAACTAATAAGAATTTTAAGAATTAAAAAAGAAAAGAAGACTTTAGAAAATTAATTCTCAGTCTTCTTTATTTTTTTCTATTAATTCACTTAAATTATCATTTGTCATTAGATTTTCGCAATAATCAAGGGAGATTTTTGCCCAAGCTGCTTCATTTTTTGCATCTTCTAAGGGAAGAGCTCGTCTAGTTTTTCTATCAATCAATCTAGAATTTTCAAAAACTCCGTCACGAGAATATTCGAACAACTTGTCCTTAGTGATAAAAGATCCCTTTAAAAGATAAGTTTGAGGATAGACGGCGTTTTCATCCACATCCTTGCCAGATCCCAGAAGGTCAATGCCAAAACATGGAATCTTATTTCTGTCCCAGCCCATTAAATTTAGGATTGTGGGATAGAGATCAACTTGTGAGCCAATATTATTTCTTTTTATATTTTTTTCATAACCTGGAAGATAAATAATAAGGGGAATATTCATCATGTCATCAAAATCCACGTCCCTTCCAAGCCATCTTTCCATGGATTCTTTATTTTTTTGGTTGTTTAAGGTATAAGCGTGGTGGTCACCATAAATCACAAGTATGCTTTTATCCAAGATGTCAGATTTTTTTAAATTTTCTACAAATTCTTTTAAGGAATTGTCAGTGTAGTGTGCACAATTGACATAGTTGTAGACAAATTCAGTATCATCATCTTTTTCCCTTTCTATGGTTCTCAAATTTTCTGGTAAATTAAAGGGAGTGTGAGTGGACATGCTAACTAATAAGGCAAAAAATTTTTGGTTTTTCTTGTCAAATTCTCTTAAAAAATTAGAGGACTGCTTGAAGAAAGATTTGTCAGATAAACCCATTATAACTTTGTCAGTTTGGTCGTAGCTTTCACCGAGAAAAACATGATCAAAGGAAAATTTGGGATAAATATTTTCTCTGTCGTAAAATTTTCCTTTGTTTCCGTGCATAGCTATATTTTCGTAGCCCATTTTCTTTGCAAGAGTGGGAAGAGCATAGGAAGTTTTTCCGTCATAAACTGAATAGGCTTGCCCCTTTAGACTTGGATAAACTGAAGACATAGATACAAATTCTGCATCAGATGTATTGCCAAAGCCAAGTAGTTCATAATAATTGTCAAAGTAAATAGAGCCCTTAGAATTTATAAGATTGTTTAAGAAAGGAGTTATTTCTTTTCCATTGTATTTTTTATTTATGACAGCATTTTGCAAGGATTCACACTGGATAAAGATTATGTTTTTGTCTTTTGCAAGTCCTGTGAATTCATTGTTTTTTATCTCGCGAGAGCTGAAATATTCTTTTATATCAGTTTTTTCTAAGGACTTTGCATCTTCTCTTTCTTGTGCTTTTGTATAAATTGGTCCTAGAAAAGTAGAAGTGTAAAATTCAGTTGGTCTCATGGATTTTATAATAAGTCCTGGAAGTATTAAGAAGGCAAAAAATATTCCAAGTTTTTTATAAAATATTTCTTTAATAAAATCTTCTTCCTCATAATATTTATTTATTAAAAAGATAAGGGCAAAAGCTAATAAAATCATTAAAAAATAGGCGAAAGAAAAGTCTTCAAAGATTACTGAACTTACTCCAGCAGCTTCCTTTGCTAGTCCCATTCTTTCAAAGATATTAAAAGAATGAAATTCTCTAAAATAAATTGAAAGGCTAATCTTAAAAAGTATAAGGAGGCTGCTAATAATATATTTATAATTTTTCTTGGGATAAAGATTTATAAGTAGAAAATCTAGACAAGATGTTAAAATAATTGAAAAAATTAATATGTAAAGTTCCTTATCACTTGTGGGGCTTCCTATAGAAGTCATATAAAAAATAAGGTTTATAATAAAAAATAAAAGTTTTGTTAGCTTTTTATAGTATTTTTCCATTTTTCCATGTCCTTAAAATAAGTTAGCTTAAAGAAATTATAAATTAAGATGGCTTTTTAAGCAATAAAAAACCAACCCTAAGGTTGGCATTATAATTTATAAACTTTTTGCATTAAAGGTATCCCACTGTGACAAGTTGCCAGTTTCGTAACCTTTTTTATACCAACGAACTCTTTCTTCACTAGAGCCGTGAGTAAAAGATTCTGGTCTGACATAACCTTGAGCTTTCTTTTGGATTGCGTCATCTCCAATAGACCAAGCAGTTGATATGGCTTCTTCCATGTCGCCTGGATCAAGATAGCCCTTGTCTTTTTGATATCTTGCCACAACTCCTGCCAGATAATCTGCTTGGAGCTCAAGTCTTACAGTAAGAGCGTTCCTTTCATTTTCTGACATTTTGCTTGCAAGTTCTTGATATTGACTCATTATTCCTGTTATTTCTTGGACATGGTGACCAACTTCGTGACTTATTACATAAGATAAAATGAAGTCCCCTTCTTTTGCACCAAAGTCTTTTATTAAGCTGTCATAAAAGGAAAGATCCATGTATAAAGTTTCGTCTCTCGAGCAATAAAAAGGTCCCATACCTGAATTTGCAATTCCACATCCACTTTTGACTTGACCCTTAAAGATTTCCAATTTAGGTTCTCTATATTCTATTCCTTCATCTTTTAAAATTTCGTGCCAAGCGTCTTCAGTGTCTGCCAAAACTACTGCAGAGTAATCATAGAGCTCCTGCTCTTTTGCTGATAATTTGTATTCTTGATTTGTGCCTTGACTTCCAGTGCCAAGACCTGTCCTAATTGCATCTCTAGGACTTCCTGTGATTAAAAAAACTATAAGAGCCAGTATTAGTCCTCCGCCACCAAGGGCAACTCCACCACCCTTAGATTTTGAAACATTTGAACTTTGTCTTCTTCCTTGCCATTTCATAATATCCCTCCAAAGCTATTTTACCCAAATTCATCTAAGAATATTGGAAAAGTTTTTTAGATTTAATATAATAAAATACAAGTGGTGAAATTATGAAAAAACTATTTATAATATCTTCCAAATCTGGGAGGTCTCGTGACAGAGAATTTGAGAAAAATATTTTAAATTATTTTAATAAAGATGAAGTGAAAATTACTAGAAAAAAGGGCGACACTATTTCTTTTGCAAGAGAATTTAGAGATATGGGTGGCGATATTTTATTTATAAAATCTGGTGATGGAGCCTTGTCTGAAGTTGCCGGAGTCTTAGCTGGAAGCGACACAGCCCTAGGTCTTGTACCTGGCGGAACAGGAAATGATTTTTCTAGAAATTTTAATTATAAAAATTTTAAAATAGAAAATATTTTTGATTATGAAATTTCACCCATTGACCTAATAAAAGTAAACGATAAAATTTGCATAAATGTTACAAGTCTCGGTTTTGATACCAATGTCTTAAAATACACCTACCATGTTATTAAGAGAAAAAAATTACATGGAAAACTCGCTTATCTTTATGGAGTAATAAAAAGTGTAAAGAACCTAGAAAATGTGAATTTAAAAATTTCTCTTGTCAATGAAAAAGGCGAGGACATAAATTTGTCAGGTAAATTTCTAGTTTCTGCTCTTTGCAATGGTTCTTACTATGGAAATGGATTTAATCCAGCACCAAAGGCTAAATTAGATGACGGACTTTTAAATTTAATTTTGGCAGAGGAGATGAGCCCTCTTAAAATTATAAAATTATTTTTATCTTATAGAAGGGGCAATCACCTTGGCAAAAAGGGCATTAGGGAAATTATCACAAAAGAAGGAATAATTTCATCAGATAGAGAATTTTTATACAATATAGATGGAGAAATTTATTCAACAAGAGAAATTAAATATAAAATCTTGGAGAAAAAATTAAAGTGGATTTATTTTAAAGGAGTGTAAAATGAAAATAGGAGTATTTGCTGGCACTTTCACAGACACAAAAATGGGTGAAGAACTATTGAAATCAAGAGGATTTGAAACAATTGCTTATCCAATTTCCAAAAATCCAAAGGAACAATCTCTTCTTCAATATTATTCAAGAGAAGAACTGACAAAGATTGTTGAAGAAAAAATAAAAGATGCCAAAAATGAGGGTGCAGAAAAAATTTTTATTTATTGTAATTCTCTTTCTGCTTCTATTGACCTGGAGAGCCTATCATGTCGTCAAGCTATTCAAATTATCACTCCCTTGGATTTTTATAAGGATTTAGATACAAAGTATGAGAAGATAATAATCTTGGCAGCAAATTCAAAATCTGCCCATGAAATTGACAAGCTCTTATCAGAAAAATCTTTTAGGGACACAATTTCTCTTGGGTTTTTAAGTCTTGTTGAAGAAATAGAAAAGAAAACTTCTCCAGAAAAAATTGTGGATAAGTTAAATCTTAAAGACCTTTTTGGATTTTTTAATGGAATGGAAAATAAGGCAGATGGAATAATTCTCGCTTGCACTCATTTTCCCTATATGAAAGGCGCCTTTAAAAGTATTACTGATATAGAAATTTTGGATCCGGCTGAAGATATGATAAAGAGAATTTAAAATAAATTATAAAATATTTAAAATTAAGGCACAAAAAAAGAGCTTTTGCACAGCTCTTTCTTTTTTTACCCACAAAAGTTGATAACTTTTAACAAATTGTGGATAAGATTGTATACTTTTTATAAAATTTCCTTAAAAATCTTGTAAAATTACAAATATTTTTTGTTTTATGATAATTTTTTCAAAATGTGCATGAATTGTGCAGAACTTTTCAAGACAAATGTTTATATACTTGTGGATAATGTGTATAAGTTTGGGGATAAAGTCTTTATCACAAGTAAGCTTGTGGAGAAAAATTTTATAACTTTTTTATCTAGTCTTCTAATTCCATCCAAGCTTCATAGAGTTCTTCCAGTGTATTTGCAAGGCTTTCACGCTCTATTGATAAATCATTTGCTAGTTGATAATCGCTGTAGGTGTTAGAGTCTGCAAGTTTAGAGTCGATTGTGGATAACTTTTCTTCTATTTCAGAAATTTCTTTTTCAATTTTTTCTTTTTTCTTGCGAAGTACCTTATTTTTTTTGCGTTCTTCTCTCTCTTCTCTTTTTTCCTTTTCAATTTCAGTTCTTGTCTTGAAATTTTCCTCTTGAGGCACACTATCACTTGTTTTTTCAAGATAGTAGTCATAGTTGCCAAGAAAAGTATTTATTCCATCTTCTTTCATTTCAAAAATTTTATCCACAGTTTTATTTAAAAAGTATCTGTCGTGGGATATGGATAAAACAGTTCCCTCATATTTTAAGAGAGCATCTTCAAGGATTTCCTTGGAGTCAATGTCAAGATGGTTAGTAGGTTCGTCGAGGACAAGGAAATTTGCTCCCTTTAACATAATTTTTAAAAGAGATAATCTTCCACGTTCTCCACCAGAAAGTTCTTCAACACTTTTAAAAATGTCGTCGCCAACAAAGAGAAATTCAGCCAAATATTTTCTTATTTGAAAATGCTCAAGCTTTGGAAACTCGTCCCATATTTCGTCCATGACAGTTTTATCAAGACTCAAGTTGTCCAATTCTTGGTAGAAGAAAGCTATATCAACATTAGATCCAATTTTAACTTCGCCAGAAGTCTCTTGAATTTCTTTTGCAATAATTTTAAAGAGGGTGGATTTTCCCACACCATTGGGACCGATTAAACCTATTTTGTCATTTTTGTAGACAAAGGCATTTAAATCGTGAAATACTAAGTGATCTCCAAAAGATTTTGAGAGGTCTTTAATTTCTAAAACATCTCTGCCAGAAGTTTTTTTAGGTGTGAAGGAAAGTTTTGTTTTCTTGTTTGAGGAAGGCATATCGATTTTTTGCATCTTGTCTAGCATTTTCTTTCGACTTTTTCCTTGTTTTATAAATCTGTCACGGCCAAGATTCATATACCTCTTTATAATTTCTTCTTGTCTTTTTATTTCCTTTTGCTGATCTTCATATTGTCTTTTTAATACTTCAAAGTCCTTTTTCCTCTGTCTCATATAGTTATCGTAGTTGCCCTTATAAGTTTTTGTAGCCCCGTTTTCTAGTAGGACAATTTTAGAGACAATATTATTTAAAAAATACCTATCGTGACTTATGACAATTATTGCCTTGTCTATATCTTTTAAATATTTTTCTAGCCAAGAAATTGCATCAATATCTAGATGGTTTGTAGGTTCGTCTAAGAGAAGTAGGTCTGCATCTTCAAGTAAAAGCATGGCAAGAGCCACACGAGACTTTTGTCCACCAGAAAGAGTGGAAATATCTTTTGTGAAGTCCTCTTCTGAAAAGCCCAAACCTATTAAAGTTCCCCTAATTTTTGAATTGTAAGAATATCCATCCCTTTTGTGAAACTCATCTTGAAGTCTTTGATACTTCACAAGTTCTTCATCTAAGTTGTCTGGATTTTCAGCAATTATGTGTTCTTGTTTTCTAAGTTTTTTTTCAAGCTCAATTAAGTCCTTAAAAATAGAAAGGCAGTTATCATAAATAGAGCCTTCTTGGTGAAGGCTTAATTGTTGTTCTAAGTAAGCGATTTTTAAATCTTTTTTTCTAAAAATTTCTCCATCATCGTAAGAGAGATTTTCTGTTATTATATTAAAAAGAGTGGACTTGCCACTTCCGTTGATTCCAATAAGGCCAATTTTATCCTTATCCTCAACTATTAAGTTTGCATCTTTAATAGTTTCTTCATCAATGTAGGATTTTTTTATATTTGTTAAACTAAGTATTGGCATAATGACCTCCTAGCTACATTTTATCAAATTATTAAGTCCTTTAAAAGACAGAGACCATTGGACTAATTATAAAAAAAGACCTGCATACTGCAAGTCTTAAATTTATAAATTTTCTATAAAATTTTGATTCAAAGTATAAATTAAAGGTCTTTCCTTTATAGCTTTTATAAAACCATCATTTTCAAGTTCCTTTAATTCTCTTATTTTTTTGTTTTTATTTTTAAAGTCATCAGTATATTCAAATATTTCATCTCGAGAGAGACCCTTATTGTTGTCGAAATAATAATTTTGACAGAGTAAAAATAGGATGGATTCTTTTAGTTCGCTATTTAAAGTTGAGCTATTATTTTCAATACACTTTCTAGCAATATTCAAATTTTCTATTTTATTAGACAAATTAAAAATAATATCCTCTTGACCAGCTATTAAAGTTTTTAAAAATTCATCTATAAAATAATTTAGTTCACCCTTATTTATTTTTGAATTAGTTATATCAAAACTTTTGTAATAAGAAGTCTTGTTTATCCAGCATCCACGAGCAAGTGACATAGAAGTTAGATAAGAATACTTGCTCCTAATAAATATACTTGAAATAAATCTATTTACGCGACCATTTCCATCGTAAAAGGGATGAATATATCCAAAATAATAGTGAAAAATAGCAACTCTTATGAGTAAATCTAAATCAGTGTTTAACAAAAAATTTAAAAGATTTGACATAGAATCTTCTATTTTATTTTCGCCTATTATTCCTGTGTGTATTATTTCACCTGAAACAGAATTTTTCTTTTGAACGTAGACAGCGTCCAACCTAAAAAATTTACCATCAGGCGCATCTTTTTCCTCAATTTCACCCTTAGTTATCTCGTCATAAATTTTTCTGATATCCTTTAAATCTGATGGAACTTTCAAAGAATTTTCATTTAGAAGTAAAAGATAGGATTTAATCATGCTAGTGAGTCTTATTTTTTTAGGATTTTTTGAATTTAAAATATTTCTTGTAGTTTCGATTATTTCTTTTTTCTCGGATTTTACACCTTCAAGATCATTAGTGCTTTTCAATTCACTTGATATAATATCCAACAAATTTGCCTTTTCAGCAATTATCGGAAGCTTATCATTTAATTTTTCTAAGGTATTATTATTTTGATTTATCAAGTCTATTAGATTTGATGTTTCTCTATTGAAGACATAATAAAGTTGAAAGGATAAATTTTCTCTATAAGGTTTTATACTTAGATTAGTTCTTAAAGTTTCACTAAAATCGATTCGTGATTTATAAATTTTTTCGTATTCATTTTTATTTTTGTAATATAAAGTGTATAAGTAATCCATATATCCTCCAATAAAATTAAAAAAACAATAAATTTTATTTATTTCAATAAATTATAACAAAATAAAATCAAAAAAACAGCAAATTTTGATTTTATTATGCGTTTTATAAAAAATAAAATCAAAAAAATGCTAAATTTTGATTTTATTCTAAAGTTTTTAAATTATAAAATAAAAAAATAGTAGATTTTTAATTTTATTTTCTAAATTCTTCATCAAAAAATAAAAAAATTACAAAAGTTTAAGAATATAAAAAGAATTTTAGACAAAGAAAAAGTTGTGCCAGATTGACACAACTTTAAGATTCCGAATATCCTAAATTTTTGGAAAATTCAGTTCCGCAGGTTTTGACTGCTTCCATATATTCTTTTTTAGACTCTTCTGTGATTCTTTCTTTAGGTATTACAACGCCAATTGCTCCCACAAGTTGGTCCTTATAATTAAAGACTGGAGCACCAATTCCAATAACAGAATCAATATATTCTGAATCCGATACAGAAATTTTTTGGTTTCTTATCTGCATTAGTTCTTTCTTTAGAATTTCCTTATCAACAGGAGAATTTAAATAATCGGAAAGATCTTTTTTTAAGTAATAATTTATATAATCATCAGATTGAAAAGCGAGAATAGTTTTTCTAATGGCACCCTTGTGAAGATCAATTTCTATGCCAAAATTTTCCACAATCTTTAGAGAGTGCTTGCCTTCAGCCTTTGAAAGAAGGAGACCCTTATCTCCAGATTTGATTATAAAATAAGAATCCTCTCTTGTGAGATCAGATAATTTTTCTAAGACTAATTTTCCCACAGCTTGTGGATCTAATTTTGATGACGCCTTTATCCCCAAGGGAATAAGTGCAGGTCCCAGACCATACAGGTGGGTTCTCTCGTCTTTTGATACATAGCCAACATCTATTAATGTGGACAAGATTCTATGAGCTGTGCTTGGTGGTATATTTAAAAATTCAGAAATTTCTGCAATTGTAAGTTCTCTATTTTCATTTTTTAAGATGTCTAAAACATTTGCTGCCTTGACTAAACTTTGAATCATAATTTCACCTTCCAGCTAAAATTATACCACATAATGGAAAGTATTTCACTAAAAGAAATAATTTGTCTTTAATTAAATAATTACAAGTCTTTTAATATTATAAGTTAAAAATTAAATTATAAAAGTAAAATATTTATTTAAATATAAAATTTTTGGATTTAAAAACTATTTAGATAAATATCAAAATAGTATTGACATTAAAAATTTTTTTAATATAATTAAATTAACAATTTAGATAATTATCGAAATAGATTTTAAAAAAGGAGGGATTATGTGAAATTTTCTGATACTTTTAAGGCCTTGTCTGACCCTGTAAGATTAGAAATATTAAATATTTTGAGAAAGTCTGGTCGGCTGAATGCAGGAGAAATAGCAGAAAAATTTGACTTGTCTAAGGCGACAATTTCCCACCATCTAAAAATTTTAAAAGACCAGGATTTAATTTACGAGGACAAGGAAAAAAACTATATTTATTATGAACTAAATACTTCAGTTTTTGAAGAAATACTCACATGGATTGCCAATTTTAAAGGAGGATCAGATGAAAAATAAATTTAGATTTAGAAAAAACAGCATAATTTCAATAATTGCATCTCTTGCAATTTTAGTAATTTTTAATCTCTTGTTTTATAACAAAATGCCAGCAGAGCTTCCAACTCACTGGGACTTTAGGGGACAAGCTGACGACTACAGCTCAAAGTTTGAAGCAATGGTTCTCATTCAGGGATTTTTAGTAGTGATGAATTTATTTCTCTGCTTTATGCTAGACAATGATCCAAAAAATAAGAGACAAAATAATTTTTTAATGACACTTTCAAAACTTTCAATGCCAATAATTATGACTATAATTTATATTATTACGATTTTAGCTGGACTTGGAAAAGAGGTAAATACATCGGTTATAATTTCTATATTAATGGGAATTTTATTTATAGCAATTGGAAACTATATGCCAAAGGTAAAGAGAAATTACACTATGGGAATAAAACTACCTTGGACCTTAAATAGCGATGAAAATTGGAGAAGAACTCACAGATTTGGTGGAATTTGTTTTATATTTATGGGGCTTATATTTTTTGTATCACCTTTTGTAAAAAGTGAAATAATTTTTTATTTGCCACTTATAATAGTTGCAGTCCTTCCAGCAATTTATTCCTATTACCTTTACACTAAGGGAATTTAGAAAATTAAAACTATATGATTTATAAAAATGACTTATTATAAATTACTTGGTTTTATATTTTCAAAATTAGTATTTTCAAATATTGAGATAATAATTTTTAGATTTGTATTAGTAATTCCCATGTTTTTTTCTTATTACATTTATATCAAAAAAATCAAATAAAAACTTAGGACATAGAAAAACCCTCTTGCAAAGGACTAATTTGCAGGAGGGTTTAATTTTTAATTATAATTTTATAAACTTATAGTCTCCTATTTTTTCTTGAAACTTCAAGGGGAAGTTTTTCTCTTTCTCTTTTTACTTTTTCATTTTCTAATTTTAGAACTGCAAGATTATTTTCTTCTCCAAGGTCCACTTCAATTTTTCCGCTTGGGTCAACTATTAGGGAGTGGGCATAGGCATTTTTGGAAAGATCATCATCTCTTGCTATGGTAGGGGAGACAATATAGCACTGTGTGTCCACCGCACGAGCTCTATTTAATAGATGGAAGTGAGCTTCTCCAGTCTTTTTCATAAAAGTGGAAGGTGCAAAAATTACTTCTGCGCCATAGTCTCTGAAAGTTTGGAAAAGTTCTGGGAATCTCAAGTCAAAACAAATGGCAAGTCCAAATTTCCCATATTCTGTTTCAAAAACTCCAAGGGACTTTCCACCAGAAATTGTGTCAGATTCCTTGTAGCCTTCAATATCAAAGAGATTTATTTTTGAATATCTGTAGATTTCTCTTCCAGATTTGTCAAAAACATAAGATCTGTTGTAGATTTTATCTCCTGATTTTATTGGTATAGATCCACCAACTAGGTATATGCCATTTTCTTTTGCGACTTTACTCATTTTTTCATAAGTTTCGCCAAAGTCTTCTTCTGCAAATTTTGTGAAATAAGAATTTTGGTAGGGACAATTCCACATTTCTGGAAGACAAACTAAATTAGCAGCTTTTTCTCGTGCGCGAGATACATATTCTTCCATAGTTTTTAAATTTTCTTTTTTGTCGCCTTTTGCAGGCAGCTGAATTATTCCAACGTTAAAATCTTTCATAGTCACCTCAAATTATATTGAAAAAGGCAAGACATAAAACTACTATTCCAAGCACAATTCTGTAATAGCCAAAGGGAATGAAGTCGTGTTCACGAACATAGCCCAGGAATTTTTTAATTACAATAAGTGCAACGATATAGGAAATTACTCCACCAACTAGGATCAAAAACCATTGCCATCCTGTAAAGGAAAATCCAATTTTTAAAATTTTAAGGGCAGTTGCACCAAGCATAGTTGGGACTGCAAGGTAAAAGGAAAATTTTGCAGCACTTGTTCTAGAACAGCCAAGTAGCATGGCACCAATAATAGTTGCTGCTGAACGAGATGTTCCTGGAACCATAGCAAGACATTGAAAAAATCCAATTAGGAGTGCTGTTTTAAGTCCTATATCATTTAGACTTTCATACTTAAAAGCCTTGTCCTTGTTATTTTTTTCCATAATAATAATTATTATCCCGTAAAAAATTAGGGCAATGGCAACGGTAATTGGGTTAAAAAGATGGCTATCTATGAAGTCGTCTAGCAAAAATCCAAAGAAGGCGGCAGGTAAAAATCCCACAATTATTTTTGCTATTAACCTCATAGTTTCAAGGTCTCTGTACTTAAATTTTTCTTTAAAACTTAGTTCATTATACTTTTCTTCTCCAATTACTGGGGCAAGTTTTCCTCTAGCAATGGGATTTATGTCATAGAAGTATAAATAAACTACGGCTAAAATAGCTCCAAGCTGGATTATTACACTAAAGGCATTGGAAAAAGCCTTGGGTTCAAGTTTTATAAAACTATCTGCGATTATTAAATGACCTGTTGATGATACAGGCAAAAATTCTGTAAGTCCTTCGATTATTCCAAGGAAGATTACTTTTAATAGGTCTATTATCATATTTACCTCCATTATTTTTTCAAAGCTTATTATAACATTTGTGGCTACAAAAATAAAAGACTCTCGCAGATGACAAGAGCCTTAAAATGTTATTCATTTCTTTGTAAATTTAAAAATTTTGTAAATTCTTTTTTAAACATCAATTCAACAGTTCCCGTAGGACCATTCCTGTGCTTGGCAATAATTACTTCGCCAACATTTGGTTTTTCAGATTCTTCCTTTGTGTAATATTCATCCCTGTATAAAAACATTACAATGTCTGCATCTTGTTCAATGGCACCTGATTCACGAAGGTCTGATAAGATTGGTCTGTGATCAGTTCTAAGTTCTGGTGCACGAGAAAGTTGAGATAGGGCAATGACAGGAACTTCCAATTCCTTGGCTATTGCCTTTAAATTTCTTGATATGGCAGAAATTTCTTGTTGTCTTGATTCTGATCTTGAGGACATTTGCATAAGTTGCAAATAGTCAATTACAATTAAATCAAGTCCCTTTTCTACCTTCATTCTCCTGCACTTTGCTTTTAATTCCAAAGGAGATATGCCTGCGGTATCATCAATTTCTATTTTTAAATTTGATACGATTGGCATTGTGTTTATAATTTTTGTCCACTCTTCTTCGTTTAAGTTACCACTTATAACTTTTTGCAAATCCACATGAGAAGTGGAGGAAATAATTCTCTGGAAGAGTTGGTTTTTACTCATTTCTAGAGAAAATACAGCGACAGATGCACCACCTCTTAGGGCAGCATTAGTTGCAATATTTACCATGAGAGCAGTTTTACCCATGGAAGGTCTTGCTGCTAACAAAATGAGATCAGACTTTTGAAGTCCAGAAATTTTTCTATCCAAGTCCACAAAACCAGTTGTAAGTCCTGTTAGGGCGTTAGGGTTTTGTGCCTTTTTTTCCATTTCAGAAAAGGAGTCTAGGGCTATACTTTTTATATTTATAAGTCCATTTTTTGTTGAATCTTGTGTTATATCAAATACAGATTTTTCTGCAAGTTCGATTATGAGATCTGCCTGAGCATCAGGAGAGTAGGCAGCTGAAATGACCTTGTCAGATGAATCAATTAACTCTCTTAAAATCCCCTTTTCTTTTATAATCTTGCAGTAGTATTTAATATTTGAAACTGCAGTTACATTTGAAGACAAGTCTGCTAGATAGCTTATGCCACCGACTTCATCGAGAGAGTCTGTTTTTTTCAATTCCTCTGCAATAGTTATTACATCGGCTGCTTCATTTCTGTTGTAGATATTTAAAATGGCATTATAAATTTTTCTGTGAGCTTCTTGGTAAAAGTCTTCTATTTTTAAAAGTTCAATAGAAGTTGTGATAGCTTCCTTTGAAAGCATCATAGATCCAAGAGCTGACTCCTCTGCCTCTAAATTGTGGGGAGGCATTTTTATATTTGAAACAGAATTTAAATTTAATTCTCCATTAGCGTCCATAGCAATCAAGATTCCGGTCTAACATTAACCTTTAGAGTTGCAACTACATCTGGATAAAGTTTGATGTCAATGTTTTTCATGCCAGCTTCCTTGATATTTTCGCTTAGCTCGATTTTTTTCTTGTCAACATCAATCTTGTGTTCTTGTTTTAATTTTTTTGCAATGTCAGCAGAAGTGATGGCACCAAAAAGTCTTCCACCTTCTCCAGCTTTAGCTTTTATAGTTAAAGTTATTTCGCTAAGTTTTTTCTTAATTTCATTTGCCTTAGCACGATTTTCTTTTTCTAATTTTTCTTCCTCAATTCTATTTTTTTCCCAAGTTTCCATGTTTTCTGGAGTAGCTTCAATGGCAACTCCTCTTGGAATTAAGAAGTTTCTAGCATAGCCAGTTTTTGCATTAACTATGCTTCCTTTTTTACCTAAATTTTTGTCGTCTTTGATTAAAATTACTTTCATGTTATTCCTCACTTTTATTTTCAATTAAATATTCGTCTATAGCTTCTGTCAAAATCTTTTCAGCTTCATCTAAGTCAGTTGTTTCAAGTTGAGCACCTGCCATATTTAAATGACCGCCTCCACCAATTTTTTCTAAGATAAGCTGAACTGAAACAACTTCTCCGCGAGATCTTCCTGATATGTGGGTCTTGCCATCATTTATTGTAAGAACAAAGGATGCGTCGATTCCATTTATATCAAGTAGGGCATCGGCTGCTTGGGCAGCAACGAGAACTGAATTGTTTGCTTCTTTTTCAAATCTTGAAACAGCAATATTGTCGTGAATCATTTTTGTGTTGTGAATTACTTCTGCCCTGTAAACCATAGTGTCAAGGTCATCTTGGAAAAGAGCCTTTACTTTTATCATATTTGCACCAGCTCTTTTTAAGACTGATGCAGCTTCAAAAGTTCTAACACCAGTTTGGAAGGAGAAGTTTTTAGTATCTACAACAACACCACTCATGAGGGCATCTGCCTCGAAGTGAGTTAGATTTAAGTCATCAGACATATAAGTCAACATTTCTGTTATAAGTTCACAAGTGGAAGAAGCGTAAGGTTCTACATAGGATAAGACTGGATTGTCAACAAATTCCTTTCCTCTTCTGTGGTGGTCAATAACTACAATTTGATTTGTCTTTTCCAAAAGTTCCGGACATTCAGTAAAAGATGGTTTGTGGTTATCCACAAGTACAAGAAGAGAAGAGTGCTTTATCCTATTTATTGCAGTTTCCCTGGAAATTACTTTTTCATAAATTTCTGGCTCTTCATCTTTCATCCTATCAATTAAATTATCAATTGAAGGGTTAGATTTTTCTAAGACAATAAAGCCTTCCTTATTTCTATTTAAAGTTGCTCTTAGACAACCAATAGCTGCACCAATGGCATCCATATCTGGATTTTTGTGACCCATGATGTAGACATTTTCTGATCTGTCTATTAATTGTTTTAGAGCTTCGCCAATAACTCTTGCCTTAACCTTATTTCTCTTTTCAACAGCTTTTGATTTTCCACCGAAAAATTCGTAGTTGTCCTCAACTTTTACAACAGCTTGATCGCCGCCACGACCTAAGGCAAGGTCAAGTGATGAATCTGATTCGATGTAAGCATCTTTAAAATTAAGTCCTTGGGATGAAACACCAATTGATAAGGTAATGGGAATAGAATTTCCATTGTTTAATTCCCTTAAATCGTCAAGTATATCAAATTTCTTTTCTTTTATTGCCCTTAGAGACTTGTAATTCATGACAACAAGATAAAGATCTTCGTCGGACTTTTTCACAAGAGCGTCGTATTCTTCAAAATAAGAAGAGATTGTTGAGTCAATTTCTGCAACGAGAAGAGGTCTTATTTCTGATGGAGCAGAACTTATAGCTTCACTAAAGTTATCAACTTCTACCTTAGCCACAATGGCAAATTCATCAATATAAGTATTTTTTAAATTTTGGTAGGCAGTGTTGTCCACCAAATAAAGTAAGACAGATTTTCCATCTCTTTTTTCAGATTTGTTTTCCACAACATTTGTAAATACATTGTAGAACTTCTTGTTTATTTCAACAGGAATAGTTCTCTTGCCCTCACTCTTTAAGATATTTGATATATCTATATCGTCAACTAAATTTTCAAGGTCGCCATCTAAAACAGTTTCTTCATTAAATAAATTAATGAAAGGAGTGTTATACCAAAGTATTTTTGCCTTTTCATCTGTTACTACAAGGGGAAAGGGCATGTCAAAGATTGCTTGTTTAGTCAGGGAGTCAAATCTCTCATTTAAATTTTCAATATTTTTAAGATTTTCTTCGTTTTTGTGATTGATTTTGGAATATGCCATGAAGCTAACGTAGGCAAGACCAAGTATAGCAAAGAGCCCAATCACTGGTTCTAAAGCCAAAAGGATAATGACAAGGATTATTCCAAATACAAAATATGGAAGAAAATCATTGATTTTATAATTATTTTTCATAGTATTCTCACTTATTTAATTTTCCTAAAGTTAATAATTTGATCAATGCCACCAAGGATTATTACAAAAATTTGTAGTGATGAAATTGTAAAAGTTAGTCCTATTAATAACCATTGTAAAAAACTCTTTAGTCCCATTCTTGTCATGTAATATTTTACAATGGCAAGACCAGAAACATAGAGCATAAAAAACACTAGATTCATAAGATTAATTATAAATACAGATCCTGATGGTCCAAAGTAATCGCCAGTTAGTGAAAACAAGGCAAGACTTGCAAGTGATAAAAAGATAATTTCTCTTGGAAATTTTAAAAATTCAAGAGAGGAAGGTTGTATTATAAGAATTCCTCTTGAAAGTAAATTTCTTCCAGCCCATGTGTAAGTGACATAGGATGTGACAAGAGAGATAATTATCAAAACTGATGGCAAAATTTGTAAAAACTTCTTGTAATAAATTTCTATGTTATCAGCAAAAGTTGCCAAAGCACCAGCATTTATACCAGTATCAGATCCCAAATTCTTGTAAAAATTTGTAATAGCGTTAATAGTTTCCTTTGAATTTAGGACTTCACTATTAATCCCAAAGGCAAAGAATAAAACCATTATTGATGTAAAAAATATTAAGGACGTCGCTAGGATAGTCATAGAGACAGACCTTTTTGTAGTAATCATATAGTGAAAAATCAGTATAAAGGGTCCAAAAATTGTAAATATAATTATGGCCTCAATGGGACCCAAGAGAGCGCTGATTAATAAGACAACTGCAAGTAGAGTTGCCATCACTTTTATTATTCCTTCTTTTACAGATTCAGCCACATACATAGAAGGAAATAAAATATAGAGAAAGGGAAAAATCATTCCAATCATTGAAATAATTATAGACCTAGTAAAGAGTCTAAGGAGTCCCTTAAAATCAGTTTCTTTTTCCAATAAATCAACTCCTATCTCACTTATTTTACCATAGAATTCAAATTTGATAAAGAAATCTAGAGCTTCATGGCATTTATAAATAAAAAGGTCCCTAAATTTTAGGAACCTAAGAACTTATATTAAATTATTTACAAAAATAGGATAGGAAAAGTGCTCCTGGACCTGTGTGAGTTCCAACGACACTGCCGATTTGGATGAATTCTGGACTTGGAATTTTACCTTCCCAAAGTTTTTTTGTATCCCTTATATATTTGTCAATTTGTTTGACATCACGTCCAGTGTAACCAAGCTTTAGAGGTTTTGTAAAATCAATGGATCCAGTTCTTTCAATTTCACTTATAAAAAGGTTGTTGGCATTTTTTGTGCCCTTTGCCTTTCCAACAGATGTGATAACTCCGTCTTTCATAGTTAAAAGAACTTTTACAGAGAAGAGATTTCCAATTAAGGCAGAAGTCTTTGAAATCCTGCCTCCTCTTTCAAGATATTCTAGCGTATCAACTAAAACTATTAGTCTAAGTTTCTTCTTTGCCTCATCTAAGATTTCTGCAATTTCTCTTGCTGATTTTCCTTTCTTTACAAGACTTAATGCATAATCCACTAGGACTCCTTCGGCGTTAGAAACATTTAAACTGTCGACTATAAAAATTTTATCTTCAAAGCCATCTCTTGCCAAAGAGGCACTTTGATAAGTGCCAGATAATTTTGACGACAAGACAATTACAACTGCTTCATCGCCAGCATCCACAACTTTTTGATAAACATCCATAAATGCCACAGGTGTTGGTTGACTTGTCTTGGGAAACTCTTCTTTCTTTTCAAGTCTTTCATAAAATTCGTCTTTTGTAATATCAACTGAATCTAAAAAATCTTCTTCACCAAAAGTTACATGAAGGGGAACTACAATTAAGTCCTTCTCAATATTTTCCTCAATATCACAAGTTGATCCCACAATTATTTTTACTGCCATATATTTCCTCTCAATTTAAAATCTATACAAAAATTTGAAAAAATATTCAAATTAATTATTCTCAATTACAATCTTCTGTCAATTTTTCAATATTTTCTGATAGGGCATCTAGGACTTCGTAGAAGATTTCCTTTTTTTCCCTTGAAATATTTTTATTCGCAAGCTCCATATATTCCATTGTCTTTTCACTAATCTTGGAACCTATAAGCCTGCCCTTGTCTGTCAGATAAAAACTGCCTCCGTAGTTATTTTTGTTGTTTGACTTTTTTTCTACGATGCCAGATTTTATCATTTGATTAAGATTTCTAGACACATCAGACTTGTCCTTGCCACTTATTTTCACAAGTTCTGTTGAATTAAGCTTGTCGTGATCATAAAGAGCAAGCATATAGATGAGCTGACTTGAGGTCAAACCAAAATCTTTCATGACTTGGCTAGCTATCTTTTGCCAGTTTTTTACAATAGTAAAGACTTCACTGGAAAAGTAATTAAATCTATCTAGCATAAACACCCCACTATATTTTAATGTAAGTTTTAGTATAAATAATACTTGTTGAGATGTCAACTTTTATTCTTTTAAAAGATTTTTATAAAAAATTTGTGTTAAAATATTTTAGAAGATGAAATTTCTTAAAGGAGATGATTTTATCAATAGATATTCAAAAATTACTGACAAGACAAAAAGGGAAATTGTCCTTCTAAAGGCAAGACCTTGCAAGTGGGGCAAATGCACTTTTTGTGATTATATAGAGGATAACGAAGTCGACAATAAAAAAATTGACGAGATAAACTTTGAAGTTTTAAAAAATGTCACTGGTGAATTTGGCGTCTTAGAAGTAATTGATTCTGCATCGGTTTTTGATCTGACAGAAAATACTCTTAGAGAAATAAAGAGAATTGTAGAAGAAAAAAATATAAAGAGATTATTTTTTGAAGCCCACTGGATTTATAGAAATAGACTTGACGAGATAAGAGATTTTTTTGGTATTCCCATTACTTTTAAAACTGGCGTAGAAACTTTTGACAATGACTTTAGAGAAAATGTCCTAAAAAAAGGTGCAGACTTTAAAGATTATAGAGAAGTGAAAAAATATTTTGACTCCCCCTGTGTCATGGTTGGCATAAAAGGTCAGACAAGAGAAATGATAGATAGGGACATGGAAATTATAAAAAATTTTTCCCACGCAACAGTAAATATTTTTATGAATAATTCAACAGAAATAAAAAGAGACGAAGAACTTGTTAAGTGGTTCGTAAAAAAATATAGATATCTTGAAGATGACCCACATGTTGATATTTTATTTGAAATAACAGATTTTGGTGTGGGCTAAAAAAATTATATAGATCTAAATTGTAATAATAAGATAGATAAAATAAAAATCCCGATGGAAAAATTCCACCGGGTTTATTTTTTGAGAATATTTTATATTTATTATATAAATAGCATTGACACCATGTCTTGAACATGAAGTGGTGCTTCTGGTCCAACAGGAAGTCCAATTAGATACCAAACTATCATTAGAAGAGTCCAACCAACTAAGAAACACATAGAGTATGGAAGCATCATTGATGTAAGAGTTCCAAGTCCAGAGTCTTCGTCATATTTTTGCATAAATACTACAATCATTGCAAAGTATGACATAAGTGGTGTGATGATATTTGTTGAAGAGTCACCAATTCTATATGCAACTTGTGTAAGTGCAGGTGAAAGTCCAAGGTTGTACATCATTGGTACGAAGATTGGAGCCATAATTGCCCACTTTGCTGAAGCTGATCCCATAAATAGGTTAAGGAAAGCTGATAGCAAGATAAACATTATAAGAAGTGGGAGACCTTTAAAACCAACTGATTCTAAGAAGTCTGCTCCGTTTTTTGCAAGTATAAGACCAAGATTAGTCTTGTTAAAGTAAGATACGAATTGTGCTGCAAAGAATGCTAGTACAAGGTATCCGCCCATTCCTTGCATTGCCTTAGTCATTTTAGCAACAAGGTCGTGAGAAGTTTTGATAGTTCCAACAGTTTTACCATAAACAAGTCCAGGTACTAAGAAAAGTAAAAGCATTGCTGGGATAAGTCCATGACCTAAGAAATTCTTAAGAGTCATTGCATTTTTACCTTCTTCAAATTCTCTAAATGGTGCATTTTCAGGGAACATTAAGAATGCCATTACAGCTACAAAAATAATTAGGGCTATAAGTGCATTTTTAAGACCCTTTCTTTCTAAGTCAGTAAGAGGGTGTTCATCTGCCTGATAAGATCCATTGTATTCTCCTAAGTTCTTTTCAACTATTTTATTTGTTACAAGAGTACCAACAATTGTTATAAAGAATGTAGAAACAAATAGGAAGTACCAGTTACAAGTAGCTGCAAGTTCCATGTCAATTCCACCAGCTCTTAGAGCTTCGTTTGTGATATTTGTAAGAAGTGGGTCAGTTGTTCCAAGAATTAAGTTGGCTGAGAAACCACCACTTACACCAGCAAAACCTGCTGCAATACCAGCAAGTGGATGACGACCTGCGTTTGCAAATATAAGTGCTCCAAGTGGAACTACTACAAGATATCCTGCATCAGATGCGATATTTGACATAACACCGGCGAAAACAACTGTAGCTGTCAAAAGTGTAGGGTTTACATTTGATAAAAGTCTTTTTAATGTTGCATCAAAAAGTCCACTGTTTTCAGCAACACCAACACCAAGCATAGCTACAAGAACTGTTCCTAATGGAGCAAAACCTGTAAAGTTTTCTGTTGCAGAGTTAAAAATATAAGCAAGTCCTTCCCAATTAAGTAGTGAAACTGCTTCTTTAGTTACTTCTTCTTTAGCTTTGGCGTCAAAATAAGTTACGCTCATGCCAGATTTTGCTGCAAAATAAGAAATTATGATTACGATTACACTAAGTATTGCAAAAATCATGGCAGGGTGAGGTAATTTATTACCTATCTTTTCTACGCCTTTCAGAAAGCCGCCGACATCATTTTGGTCTTTGACCTTTTTGTTTTTTTCTTTCATATAAATCCTCCTTGAATGAAAATAATATCCTCATAATTTAATAATATATTATCTATATTATACTTGCAAGACTAATATAAGAATGAGCTTATTATTTATTTTACAGTAATTCAATAAAGTAAATGTATGCGGTATAATATTTTATTTGCTTATGAAATGAGAGAAAATTTGTAATTTATCAAATTCACATGTGTAAATTCATTTCACAATTTGGAAACTTTATGCTAAAATATGTCTAACTAATGTCTAACTAATGTCTAACTAATAAGGAGGCAATCTAATTGAAAGAGTACAGTTCATTTGAAATACTGGGACCTATAATGGTTGGTCCATCATCATCGCATACTGCAGGTGCTTGTAAAATCGCAAGAGTGGCAGCAAAGATTTGTCCAGATGATTATGAAAGCGTCGAGTTTTATCTACATGGTTCCTTTGCCTTTACATATAAGGGGCACGGAACAGACAGGGCTCTTCTAGGTGGAATAATGGGTTTTAAAACCTATGACAGTTCTATTAGAGATGCTTATGAAATTGCCGATAAAAAGGGAATAAATTATTCTTTCATTCCTATGGATTTGGGAGAAGATTATCATCCCAACACTGTCAAAGTAAAATTTAACTACAAAGATAGAGACAGTGAATATGTAATAGGTTCTTCTATTGGCGGCGGAAATATGAAAATAGTTGATATTAATGGCATAAAAGTTGATTATGATGGAAGATTTCCTACATTTTTATTTCAATATGATGAACAAAAAGGTGTTATCGCTGAAGTGTCAACTATCTTAGCAGGTGAATCCTACAATATTGAATCAATTAATACTACTAAGGATGAGCTCACAAATATTGTTACCTTAACTGTGGAGTTAGACGAAGGTGCAAATCAAAATATTATAGATAAATTACTTAATAATTCCAGATATATTACAGCAAAATATGTGGAGGTCTAAATGTTAAATACAGCTAATGAAATAATTGAAGTTTGTAAAAAAGATAATATCCACATCTATGATTTAGTTTTAAGAGGCGAAACTAGGGCTCTTAAAATGACTGAAGAAGAGATGAAGGAAAAGCTAAGGGGAATTCTGGGAGTTATGAAATTATCTTCCAAGGAAACTCTAGAAAAATCCTATGGAACTGAATATAAAATGATAGACGGATTCGCAAAGATGATGAATGACTATCAAAAGGAAAAAGACCCTTTGACTAGTAAATTTTTAGTTAGGGCAATGGCTATGGCCTTTTCCACATCTGAGACTAATGCAAATATGGGAACTATTGCAGCTGCACCAACTGCTGGAAGTTCTGGTATTATGCCGGCAGCCTTAATGGCAGCTAAGGAAAAATACGACTTAGATGATGAGGTTTTAATAAATGGACTATTGACATCAATAGGAATAGGGCAAATTATTGGTAAATATGCTACATTCGCCGGAGCTGAAGGTGGATGCCAAGCAGAATGTGGTTCTGCCAGCGCAATGGCAGCAGCTGCATTAGTTGAGATGCTTGGTGGAAGTCCAGAAGAAGCACTAAATGCAGCCAGCATTACACTTATTAATGTAATGGGGCTAGCCTGTGATCCAATTGCAGGACTTGTAGAGTATCCATGTACTTTTAGGAACGCATCAGGTGTTATGAATGCTTTCATATCAACTGATATGGCTCTTGCAGGTATAAAATCAATTGTTCCCTTTGACGAAGTTTGTCAAGCAATGGGAGAAGTTGGTCACTTGCTACATGAATCTATTAGGGAGACTGGTCTTGGAGGACTTGCAGGCACAAAAACTGGTCAAAAAATCAGGGCTAAGTTTTTAAATAATAAGGAGGATTAAAGAAAATGAAAGAAAAGAAAAAAATAGGGCTAATTCCTAGACTTATTCTTGCCATCGCACTAGGTATCCTAGTTGGACAATTTTTGCCAGAATGGGTTACTAGAATTGCAATAACAATTTCAGGCTTATTTGGAAAGTTTTTGAACTTTATTATTCCACTAATGATTATTGCCTTTGTATCTAAGGGTATTGCAGACCTTTCAGAAGGTGCTGGTAAACTTTTAGGAGCAACAGTAGGTCTTGCTTATGGTTCAACACTTATTGCAGGTTCACTATCTTATACTATGGCAAGAAATATATTCCCAAGCTTTATTAAACCAGAACTAGCAGAAGAAATTCAAAAGGCAACAGCAAATGAAGTTGCACCATTCTTTGAAATTCCACTAGACGCATTTATAGATGTAACAGCAGCACTTGTACTTGCTTTTATGTTAGGACTTACAGTTTCAGCTCTAAGAGCTAAGGGATCAGGAGAAGTTTTTTATAAAGCTATTAATGAATTTAATGAAATTATAAATCTTGTATTAGCAAAATTCGTAATCCCTCTATTACCATTCTTTATTTTTGGTAATTTCTGTAACCTATCTTATTCAGGATCTGTATTTGCAATTCTTGGAATATTCTGGAAGATCTTCATCTGCATCATAGCACTACACCTTATTTATATATTGGTGCAATTTTCAGCTGCAGGAGCATACACTGGAAGAAATCCTTTCAAGTGTTTAAAAGAAGCAGTGCCAGCATACTTAACAGCAGCAGGAACACAATCATCTGCAGCAACTATTCCAGTTAACGTTGCATGTAACAGAAAAATGGGTGTTACAGCTCAAATTAGAGAATTCTGTATACCACTTTGTGCAACAGTCCACTTAGCTGGTTCAATGATTACTCTTACAGCTTGTGTATTTACACTACTTACAATGTTTGATATGCCTCACTCTTTCCCACTACTACTTAAATTTATCGCAATCCTTGGAGTTGCAATGGTAGCAGCACCAGGTGCGCCAGGTGGAGCAGTAATGAGTGCACTTCCATTCTTACCAGTAGTTGGAATTGATTCATCAGGAACACTTGCTACAATTTTAATTTCACTATATCTAACTCAAGACTCTTTTGGTACAGCTTGTAACGTAACAGGCGACAATGCTATTTCTATGGCAGTTGAAAAGATCTATTACAAGCACATTGTAAAAAGACCTATTCCAGAAGAAAACTTTGACGAAGGAAGAATCGACGTATAAAACAAATGCATATTTACCTAAAAAGCTATGTCTTTTGGCATGGCTTTTTTATTTTGAAAAATTTTTGAAATAAAATATTTTATAAATTTGGTATAATGAAATAAAGGTTGGTGGAAGATTTAAGATGAAGACTGTACTCATAACAGGAGCTTCTCGTGGAATTGGAAGAGATATTGCAAGAAGGCTTGCAAGAGAAGATTATAGAATAATAATTAACTACAATAAATCTGAAAAAGAAGCAAAAGAACTAGAAAAAGAAATAAGAGAAATGGGAAAAGATGCCCTAGCATTAAAGGCAGACATTAGAAAATTTTCTGAAGTGGAAAAAATGTTTGATGAAGTCTCTAAGAGATTTAAGGGAGTTGACATCTTAATTAACAATGCAGGAATTTCTTCTTATGCTCTTTTCCAAGATATTGACGAGAAAACTTGGGATGAAATCTTTGATGTAAATGTAAAGGGTGTTTATAATTCTATTCACGCAGCTCTACCTTATATGTTGGAAAAACATTCAGGTAAAATTTTAAACATGACATCAATTTGGGGAATAGTAGGTGGATCTATGGAAAGTCATTATTCTGCTACAAAGGGAGCTATAAATGCACTTACAAAAGCCCTAGCTCAAGAACTTGGTTATTCTGGCATAACAGTAAATGCAGTGGCACCAGGTGCAGTTGATACACCAATGACAAGAGAAATTGGAAATGATAATTTGTGCATATTATCAGAAGATATCCCCATGGGTAGACTTGCAACTACAGAAGAGATTGCAGAACTTGTGGCATTTATGATTTCAGAAAAGAATTCTTATATGACAGGACAAATAATTTCTCCAAATGGCGGAATGATTGTCTATTGATTTAAGTATTGAGAGGTTTTTTATGACTAAGATATTATTTATTTACAATCCAAATTCCGGCGATGAAAGTGGAAAGGAATTTGTTGGAAAAATAGAAGAAAGGCTTAAAAAATATTTTGACAAAGTTATTTTAAGAGAAACTGAAAAAGCTGGAGATGGGACAAAATTTGTTGAAGAAATAAAAGACATTGATTCTATTGGAGTTTATGGTGGCGATGGAACTGTAAATGAAGTCTTACTTGGAATGAAAAAAACTAAGTCAAATGCAAAACTTTTAATCTTGCCAGGTGGTACAGGAAATTTATTGGCAAAAAAACTAAATATCCCACAAGATAAGGAGGAAGCAATAAGTTCCTTTGATTTTAAAAAGACAAAGAAAATTGATTTAGGTGAATTAAACGACAAAGTCTTTAGTCTATTTGCATCACTTGGACCAGTTCCAGAAGCAATCCACGAAGTTTCTTCAGAAGAAAAGTCAAAGTTAGGTGGACTTGCTTATATAAAAAAATCCATAGAAAATCTAAAAGAAGCCAAGAAATACAAGTTATCAATTAAATCAGATGCTGGAAATTATTCTGGACTTGTGGATCACTTAATGGTTGGACTTACAAATAAAATTGGAAATATAGAGTTTACCAAAAAGAATAAAGAAATGAACAGTGGAAAGGCAAACTTATTAATCCAAACAAGTGATTCTCCAAAGGATATGCTAGAAATTTTAAAAGATTCTATAATAGGAGAAGTTGAAGAAGGAAATAGTATTATCCATTTTACAGTAAAAGAAGTTGAAATTTCTTCTTTAGATGAAGAAAAAGTTACACTTGATATTGATGGAGATAAGGGACCAGATCTTCCAGTAAAGATAAGGATTTTAAAAGAAGCTGTAGAAGTTTATCTTCCAGATGAGGTGAAGAATGACTAAAGTTTTATATGCCAAGGGCTATGTTGATAAAAAGAGCCAAGAGCTTAGAGAGAAAATTGAAAAGTTAAAGGAAAAACCAATAATTTCTATTATAAGAGTGGGAGATGACTATGGATCTCTTGCCTATTTAAAGGGAATAAAAAAATCGGCAGAAAAACTTGGAGTTGAAGTAGATGTCAATGAATTTCCAAAAAATGTATGTGAAGATGAACTTTTAAAAAGGTTAAAAAAATTAAATCAAGACGAAAAAATCGGGGGAATTTTAGTTTTTAGACCTCTTCCAGAATCTATTGATGAAGATGTAATTTCACTTGCAATTGATCCAAAAAAAGATGTAGATTGTATGAGTCCAATAAATAGATCTAAGGTCTACAGCGGTCACTTAGATGGATTTATTCCTCTTGCATCAAAGGCAGCTCACGAACTTTTAGATTTTTATGATTATGAATTAAAGGGCAAGGATGTAGTTGTAATTAATCACTCAAATGTCGTTGGTAAGCCTCTTGCTATGATTCTTTTAAGTGAACTTGCAACAGTAACAGTTTGCCACGAAGGAACTCGTGATTTGAAAAAATATACAAAATCTGCCAATATTATTTTTACAGCCATGGGAATTGCAGAAAGTTTAGACGAAACTTATTTTAATGAAGATGCAGTTGTAATAGATATTGGAACTTCAAAAAATAAAGAAGGAAAATATCGTGGCGACTTAGATGAAAAAGCCGTAAATGGAAAAATCGGGGCTTATTCTCCAGTTCCTGGTGGAATAGGAAGCATTACAAATTTACTTTTACTTGAGAATGTAATAAATTATTATTTATAAAATTTGTGGATATTCCCCCTCCATACTGGAGGGTTTTTTATTGTAAATTCCTTATAATTTAGAAAAGGAGACTTAGATGATAACAGACAAAGTGATTTTAGTTAGGCCCTATGCCTTTAAATTTAATAAAGAGACAGCAAAAGACAACATTTATCAGTTGAAACCAAAGTACACCACAGAAGATGAAATGCAAAAAAAAGCTTTAGAAGAGTTTGATGAGGCAGTCGAAAAATTAAGAGAAAATAAAATTCATGTTGACGTGATTAATGATTTTGACGATAGGACACCAGATTCGATTTTTCCAAACAATGTTTTTGTAACTTTTCCTGGGAAAATTTTTATTTCTCAAATGTTTGCAGAAAATAGAAATGAAGAGTATGAAAAAATCCTACCTCAACTTGAGAAAATTATTGACTATAAAAGGGCAGAAGTAATTGATTTTAGAAATGATGAAGAAAGAATTCTTGAAGGGACTGGAGCAGTAGTCATTGATAGGTGGAATAATATTTGTTATGGAAGTCTTTCAAAACGCTGTGACAAAGAAGAATTTTTAAAATTTGCAAAAAAGTTTAATCTAAAAGCAGTTTATTTTAAGTCAGAAGACAAAGAAACTTTAATATATCACACAAATGTCATGATGATGGTAGCAGAAAAATTTGCCATTATTGCAGATGATTTAATCACTGAAAATAAAGATGAACTTTTAAAAACTCTAAAAGAATCTGGAAAGGAAATAATTTCTCTTAACAAAGAAGAATTTGACAACTATGCAGCTAATTCTATTGAGTTAAAGGGAGAAGACAAAAATATACTTGTTATTTCAAAAACTGCCTTTGATGTTCTTACAAAAGAAAATAGAGAAAAAATTGAAAGGTATGATAAAATTCTTCCAATTGACGTCACCACAATTTCAAAGTTTGGCGGAGGATCCATAAGATGTATGATTGCGGAAAACTTTTTTGACATAAGTGAGGATTGATATGGATCTATTAAAGTGTCTTTTATTTATTTTATTAGCAGTAATGTGGGCTTGGAAAATCCCTGATAATTTTAAAGTTTATAGGAGAGATAAATCATTTAAAAAACTTCTTCCATTTTTGGGAAGAAGTTTAATGACCCTTGCCTCAATAATTTTGGCAATAGGAGTTTATGTATAATATTGAGAGATAAATTTTATCTCTCTTTTTTAATTAATCTTTTTTATTATAAAATTTTAAAAAGGCTAGTCCCAGAAATAGCCAAAAGAAGAAAATAATTAGGGCAGTGTATCCCATAAAAGAAGGAGTCTTTGGGATAAATGTGGAGATTACAATCACAGCAGAAATTATTATTGCTGGATAAATAGTTAATTTTCCACCAGGAGCTTTAAAGGAAGTATAATAATCTTTTTCTTTATTTATTAAAACGGCAAGAGATAAGCAAGTTAAGAACCAGCCAATTACAAAAGAAACTGAACCAAGACTAGTTAAGGGGTCAATTAAATTCATGCCTACAAAGGGACCAATAGCGGCGAAAATAAAACAAAAAATAAGTCCACTTACTGGAGTACCATATTCGGCGTGTTCCTTTGCAAAAATTTTGGGAATTAAATTATTTTTTGCCATAGATTGAATTAATCTTGCTGATGCCATAAACATTCCATTCCAAGTTGAGAAAAGTCCTGCCAAAGTTCCTATTACAATTAATTTTGAAAGAATATAACCGAGCTTACCACCATAAGCTTCTTGAAGTAGATAACCCATTGCTGGAGGACTTGCAAGAGAATATTCTTGCCAGTTGGAGACACTTCCTGTTGAAAGTATGACAAGTGAATAAAAAATTCCTGCTGCAATTATTGAAAGGACCATAGCTATTGCCACATTTTTAAATTTTTTATCTGGTGATGTTTCTTCCACTGACTGTGCAATTGTGTCAAAGCCGGACATAAAAAATGGAACTATTACTACAACTGCTATTATTCCACCGAAAAGTGAAGAGTGACTTCCCTCGCCCACATTCTCATATATTGGATACAAATTATTGAAATTTCCTGCCTTAGAGGAAAATATAATAACTACTATTCCTATTAAAATAATTAAAATAGAAAGTATAGATTGAAGTTTTGAAGCAAAATTTGAGCCTTTAAAATTTATAAAAAATAACAAGAGGGCAAGTCCCAAACCAAGAAAAATGGAAGATGCTTGTATGGGATATCCTGCTACATAATAAAGTACTTTTGAACTTGAGAGCCATGGAATCAATTTTTTGAGAATAGTGTTAATATAAATTGCTTCCCAAGGAAGAATTGTTATGTAGGAAAGTGCCAAGAACCAAGATGAAATAAAAGATAAATTTTTTCCAAAAGCCTTACTTGTATAGACTAAGACGCCTCCTCCTTGAGGAAGAGTCGCAAGAAGTTCACCATGACATAATCCAATTGGAATTAAAAGTAAAGTGGCAATAATAAAACCTAAAAAGGCAGGGATAGGACCACCAGCTTGAGCAATCCAGTGATTTGATGAAACTGCCCAGCCAACACCAACCATGGATCCAAAACCAAGCATGAAAAAATCTAGATAACCCATGTCACCTTTTTTTCTACTTTGTCTTATTCTCATTATATTTTTTATATTTGGAATTTTATTTTTCATTTCCTGATATTTGTCTTTTTTCAAAATAAACACCTCAATTTAAAGTTTTACATTACTTTATTGTGTCAAACTATACTATAATAATAAGTTAAAAAATACTAAATTGTCAAATTTGAAAGAATTTTGTATGTTTTTGTTTATTTTTATTAATAATTTGTATTAAAATAAGTAAGTATATAAATAACTATTTTTTGATAGGAGTAATGATGAAGAAAAAAATTATAAATATAATAGAAATTATTCTTGTGATTATTTTGGCAGTTAGCCTTTACAGGATTTACAATTACAATAAAGAAGACAAGGAATTCAAGTCTGCAACAAAAGAAGTTCAAGAAAAATTTGAGAAAAAAGAAGTTGAAAAACAAGAGCCTAAAGTGGATGAAAAAGAGATAAAGAATCAAGAGGCAATAGCAAAAATAAATGAACTTAAAAAAGAATATCCTTCTATTATTGGCTGGATAAGAGTTGGTGGGACAGATATAGATTATCCCATAGTAAAGGGAAGTGACAACAACTACTATTTAAACCACAACTACAAGGACGAATACAATGTATTTGGGGCAATCTTTATGGACTATAGAAACATGGAAAATTTTTCTGACCAAAACACAATTATTTACGGACACAACAATGCTAGGGCAGGAAATTTTAAGGATCTTCACAAGTACGAACAAGAAGGATTCTTTAAAGAAGATAGATTTATTGAAATTTATTCCCTTGATGGCTACAAAAAATACAAGGTTTTTGCAGCTTATAATGCTGGACCTCATGATAACTTTAGAAACACAAGCTATCTTGATGAAGAAGGAGCAAAGTTTTTAGAATATGTAAAAGAAAGAAGTATTGTAAAGGGAGAAGTGCCAGATAAGGTTAGGGATTTCTTGACTTTACAAACTTGTTCCCCTAAGGACACAAGGTTTGTTGTACATGGAGTTTTAGTTAATGATTAAAAGTCGCCTGAGGGCGATTTTTTTATGTCAAATTTTAAGATTTAATATAATTTTTAAAAATTGGACTTAAAATTTTAAGATAAAATAAATTTATATTTATAAAAGTAAAAATATACAATTAGCTTTAATTTACAAAAATGAAAAGGATTGTTATAATATAAACAATTGGGAGGTGTTAATTTGCTGAAGAATGCAAGGGGTATTTCCGAGACCGTTATAAGGAGAATGCCAGTTTATCATAGATACTTAAAAGAGCTTATAGAAGATGGAATTGAGAGAGTTTCATCCAAGGAGCTTAGTGGACTCACAGGTTTTAGTGCTTCGCAAATTAGACAAGATTTAAATAATTTTGGGGGATTTGGTCAACAGGGTTACGGTTATAATACTAAAGCCTTAAAGGAACAAGTCGATAAAATTCTTGGTATAGATAAGTCTTACAAGTCAATTGTAATTGGAGCTGGTAGACTTGGACAAGCAATTGCAAGATACAATGGATTTAGGGATTCTGGTTTTAATGTAATTTCTCTTTTTGATATCAAGGATGATATTGATGATATCAGTGGTATTAAAGTTCGAAACATGAGAGATTTGGAAAAATACATAAGAGATGAGAAAGTGGATGTTGCAATTATAACTGTGCCTAGAGAGGTCTGTGAAGATGTGGCTACTAAGGTAATTGATGCAGGCGTGAAAGGCATTTGGAACTTTGCACCCTATGATTTAAAGGGACCAGACGGAGTTGTAGTTGAAAATATAAGATTAAATGATTCTCTTCTCACACTTTCTTATTTCATGAAGGAAATTAGCTAAGCTATTATTTATTAATAGCTTTTTTATTTATAGGAGTTTTATTTTTAATGAAGATAAATTTTGATGATGGTTTTTGCAAAATTACTGAACTAGATGAATTTGAGCCAAGGGATATTTTCACTTGTGGGCAAGCTTTCAGATGGTATGAGGAAGAGGATGGTTCTTTTACTTTCATAACTCATGGACTTGTTTCAAATGCAAAAAAAGTTGGAGATGAAATAATTTTAAAGGGTGTAGATGAAAAATCTTTTAGTGAAATTTTCTATGATTACTTTGACCTTTCAAGAGATTATAAAAAAGTTATGGAAGATCTTGCAAAGGATGAAGTTATGAAAAGGGCAACTGATTATGGGAAGGGCATAAGAATCTTAAATCAAGACAAGTTTGAGACAATTATTTCTTTTATAATCTCTGCCAATAATCAAATACCTAGAATAAAAAAAGCTATTGAAAAAATTTCTGAAATGTACGGAGATTATTTGGGAGAAGATGAAAATAGAAAATATTACTCTTTCCCAAGTCCAGATAAACTTGCTCTTGCAAGACCAGAAGACCTTAGAGAATTTGCAAGAGTAGGTTTTCGTGACAAGAGGATAGTGGAAACAGCAAAGTTAATTAGATCAGGTCAGGTAAATATTTCTGAAATTGAAAAAATGGATTTAGAAGATGCGAGAAAGGCCCTTCAAGTTCTGCCGGGAGTTGGTCCAAAGGTTGCAGATTGCATACTTTTATTTGCCTTTGATAGGAAAGAGTCCTTTCCAGTTGATGTTTGGATAAAAAGAGTTATGGAAGAGTTGTATCTTAAAGAAGTGACTCCAAAATCAAAAATTGCAATTAGAGGAAGAGAAGTCTTTGGAGAAAATGCTGGTTTTGCCAATCAATATTTATTTTATTATGGAAGAGAAAATAAATTGGGAAAGTAAAATTATAAAGTGAAATAATAAAAAATTAGACTGAGGATAAAAACTCAGTCTTTTTTAATGCTCTTAAAAATATTTATAATAAAGCTATTTTTTGAAAATATCTAAATTTTCTATTCTGTCAAAGGCCTCGTTGATTTTGTCCTTATTGACAGTAACAGCAATTCTAATAAAGCCCTCTCCAGCATCACCGAAGGCCTTGCCATCAATTAAATTTACATGAGCCTTTTCCAAAATTTCTTTTACAACTTCTTTTGTAGTCATACCAGGGACATTTATCTTTGGAAAAATATAAAAAGTTCCCTTGGGTTTCATAACTTCTACATATTTTAATTTTTTTAATCTCTCATAGGCAAGATACATTCTTTCCTTGTATTCATTATATAATGCTGGGCAAATTTTCTTTCTATTTTCAATTCCAATTACACCAGCATACTGGCAAATAGTTGGGACTGCATAGACTGTGTTGGTGTGAATTGCATTTACTGCTTTTATTAGATCTTCGTGAGCGACAATAGCTCCAAGTCTCCAACCAGTCATGACAAAATCCTTGGACATTGAAGAAATGGAAATTACTCTTTCAAAATTTTTGTCATATTTTATCATTGGAGAGAACTTAGATTCGTAGGAATAAATTGTGTAAATGTCATCGCAAATCACAAGAATATCGTGTTTTACAGCAAGTTCATAAATTTCTTTTAGACATTCATCTGTATATACTGCTCCAGTTGGATTGTTAGGAGTGTTTATAATTATTGCCTTGGTATTTTTATTTATTAATTTTTCAAGTTCGTTGGGAATAATTTCAAAATCATTTTCAAATTTTGTGTCGTAAAAGACAGTTTTTCCGCCTGCCATTTCTATTTGATCGGGATATACGCTAAAATATGGAGAAGGGACTATTACTTCATCGCCCTTATTTATAATTGCCTGAAGGATCAAGAACATGGCTTCTGTTCCAGACATAGTTATTAAAATTTCTTTTGGGTCACATTTTACTCCAAAGTCTTCTTCATAAAGTTTTGCAATAACCTCTCTAAATTTTATGTAACCTTGTGGGTCGGCATAGTGAGTATGTCCAGCCATTTGTGAATCATAGGCTTCTTTTATTATAATTTCGTCTGTCCTAAGATCGGGATCACCAACGCCAAAATTAATAAAATCATCATAGATGCTAGAATAATCTGTGGCGTAAATAGATTCTTCCACATCTCTATATTTTTCACGTATAAATTTTCTCATAAAAGACTCCTTTTCTATAATAAAATATTTTATCACAAATAAATATTTTATTAATAGCCATTCTTTTAATTCCTTAAATAATAAGATTCTCTATGATATAATTAATTTAATATAAATAAAAAATAGGGGAGGAATCCTTTTGGATAAAATTTTAGTAAAATCAAAGGGCCCACTAAAGGGCAAGGTTAGAATTTCAGGTGCAAAAAATGCGGCATTACCAATTTTAGCAGCAACTATACTTGGAACAGAAGAAATAGTTTTGGAAGATGTGCCTGAACTTAAAGATGTTGAAATAATTACAGAGGTTTTAAGGAAACTTGGACTTAAAATAGAAAAAGATGGCAATAGACTTGTCATAGATCCAAGTGGTCTTAACTCTTATAAAACTGACTATGAACTAATGAGCAAGATGAGAGCATCTTTTCTTGTCATGGGACCACTTCTTGCAAAATTAAATAAGGCTTACAATTCTCTTCCAGGAGGCTGTAATATTGGATCCAGACCAATTGACCTCCACTTAAAGGGTTTTAGGGCATTAGGTGCAGAAATTGAAATGACTCATGGAGAAATTAAGGCAGAATGTGACAAATTAGTTGGAACTAGAATTTATCTTGACTTCCCATCAGTTGGAGCAACTGAAAATATAATGACAGCAGCAGTTCTTGCCGAAGGCGAAACTGTTATGGAAAACTGTGCCATGGAACCAGAAATTGTCGATCTTGCAAACTTCTTAAATAAAATGGGAGCAAAGGTAACTGGTGCAGGAACTTCTACTATAAAAATCAAGGGTGTTGAAAAGTTAGGCGGATGTACTCACCAAGTAATACCAGATAGAATTGAAGCTGGAACTTTTATGGTTGCAGCAGCAATTACTGGAGGAGATATAACTATAGAAAATATTATAACTTCTCATTTAAAACCTGTAATAGCAAAATTAGAAGAAACTGGCGCCAAGGTAATAGAAAATGGAGAAACAGTTAGGGTAATTGGAACAGATGAAATTAAACCAATAGAAATAAAAACTCTTCCTCATCCAGGTTTCCCAACAGATTTACAAGCACAATTTATGGCACTACTCACTCAAGCTGAAGGTCAATCATCTGTTATAGAAACAGTTTTTGAAAACAGATTTATGCACGCAGAAGAACTTAAAAAAATGGGAGCAAAAATCAAAGTAGTAGATAGGGAAGCTATACTTTTGGGTAAAAACAAATTATACGGATCCAAAGTTTCTGCGACAGATTTAAGAGCAGGTGCTGCACTTATACTTGCGGGATTAGTTTCTGAAGGTGAAACTGAAATTTCTGAAATTCATCATATAGACAGAGGTTATGAAAAAATTGAAGAAAAATTTAGAAATCTTGGAGCAGATATTAAAAGAATTTAAGAAAGGAAAATGATAATGAAAAAAAGATTAATTATTGGAATGCTTTTAGTGCTTTCACTATTTATGACGGCTTGTTCCTCTAAAGATAAGTCTAATGAAGAGGGAAAAGTTCTAAAGGTTGCAGTTTCAGAAGATACTACTACTCTTGAAACTGATTCAATTAACGACGATTATGCTGAAAATATCTTGATTCAAGTTTACGATACTTTGGTTAAGAGAAATGCAAAGGGCGAAATTGTAAATTCATTAGCAGAATCTATTGAAAACCCTGATCCACAAACTTTTAAGATAAAGTTAAGAGAAGGAGTTAAATTTTCCAACGGAGATCCTCTTACTGTTGATGATGTAATCTTTACACTAAATAGAGCAGCAGAAACTGAAAAGTTCAAACCATTTTATGGAAAAATTGACAAAAATTCTTACCAAAAAGAAGATGACTTGACTTTCTCTTTTAAATTAACTGAAGCAGATGCAGCTTTCTTAAACTCACTTTCTCACCCAGCAGTTTCAATTCTTTCAAAGAAATATGTTGAAGGTGGAGCAGACCTTGCTACTGCACCAATGGGAACTGGTCCTTTTGTACTAGATGAATGGATTCAAAATGACCACGCTACTTTCTCAGTAAATGAAAATTATTGGGGAGATAAGCCACAAATTGCTGGAATTGAAATGAAGGTAATACCAGAAGCATCTCAAAGAATTATTGAACTTGAAAGTGGTGGAGTTGACTTAGCTTATAAGGTTGATCCAGCAGAAATTTCTAACATTGAAGAAAGTGAAGACTTAAAACTTTATAGAAAGTTAGATAATTCAGTTCACTTCATTGGATTTAATATGGAAAAAGCTCCTTTTGACAAGAAAGAAGCAAGAGAAGCTATGATAAATGCAATTGACATGAACACAATTTTTGAAACAGTTTATATGGACAGTGGAAAACTTGCAACAAGTCCAATAAATCCTAACTTCAAATACTCAATTGCTGATTCACTTGAAGCAAATAAAGTTAATAAAGAAAAGGCAAAGGAACTTTTTGCACAAGCAGGAATGGGAGACGGAACAAACCTTTCTATTTACACATCTGACAATGCTCAAAGAGTTAATGTTGCAACTATGATGCAAGCTCAATTAAAGGAATACGGAATTGGCCTTAATGTAGAAAGACTTGAATGGGGTGCTTTTGTTGATGCACTAAAAAGACAAGAACACAACATGTTCATCATGAGTTGGAATCCATCAATTGTCGATGCTCACTATGAACTTTTCCAACCTTTCCATACTTCAAATAAGGGAGAGGGACCAAATTATATGTACTTTGGCAACGAAGAACTTGATAATTTAATGAAGGAAGGTCTTTCAACAGTTGATGAAGCAAAAAGAGCTGAAATTTATAAGAGAGCTCAAGAGCTTATAAATGAAGAATATCCATGGTTATACATTTGCTATGGTGAAACACTTGTGGCAGCTAACAATAGGGTAGAAGGATTTCAACTATTTCCAAAATATCCACAAGAACTTAAAGATGTAATATTATTAGAAAAATAATTTTTTTGAAATTCACCAAGTTCTTATTTGGTGAATTTTGTCTTTTCTAGGAAAGAAAGGATTAGATATGACAAAATATGTATTAAAAAGACTCTTGATTTTAATACCTACCCTCTTAGGTGTAAGTTTTATTGTATTCTTGCTTCTTTATCTATCACCTGGAGATGCTGCCCTTGCAGCAGCAGGCCCTAATGCTCCAAAGGAAACAGTAGAAGCTATAAGAGAGAGTCTAGGACTAAATGAACCCTTCTTGGTTCAATATGGTAATTATTTAAAAAACCTAGTCTTACATTTTGATTTGGGAACAAGTTATCAATCAGGAAGATCAGTTACAGAAGCGCTTTTAAGAGTTTTCCCAACTACTATAAAACTAGCAGGTGGAGCTCTTATTATTGCAATTATAATGGGTATAACTTTTGGAGTTATTGCAGCTTTAAACAAAAATACTTTTGTTGATTCCATTATCACAGCTTTAGGAATGATTGGACTTGCTATGCCAATTTTCTGGTCAGGACTTTTATTAATTATAATTTTTTCTACAAAGTTAAAACTTTTACCTGCATCAGGATTTTCTTCCATAAAGCAGATGATCCTGCCTTGGTTTGCCCTTGGATTTCAATCATCTGCAGTAATAATGAGGATGACAAGATCTGCCATGTTAGATGTTTTGGACAAGGATTATATTAGGACTGCTTATTCAAAGGGACTTAGCAAGAAAAAAATTATTTTTGTTCACGCTCTAAAAAATGCAATGATTCCAGTTATAACAACAATTGGACTTCAAGCAGGTGGACTTCTTGGTGGAAGTATATTGACAGAAACTATTTTTTCTATACCAGGAATTGGAAGACTAATGGTTGACTCTATAAAAACACGTGACTATCCAATTATTCTTGGGGCGATTATGCTAATAGCCATAGTTTATTCAGTGATTTCCATTGTAGTGGATATACTTTACGGATTTATAAATCCTAGAATAAAGTCAGAGTACAAGTAGGTGAGATATGTTAAAGAGATTTAAAACATTTTTTAAATATTATAAGAGGAACAAAATTGCAGTTGTCGCTCTTGGAATTTTAATTCTAATAATTTTTGCGGCAATTTTTGCAGATTTCCTTGCACCCTACGACTACACAGAACAATTTCCAAAAGACAATTTTTTAAAGCCAAGTGCAGAGCACCTAATGGGAACAGATAATTTTGGACGTGACATATTTTCAAGAGTCCTAAAGGGAGCACAAATTTCTCTAAAAATTGGATTCTCATCAGTAATTATCTCAACAGTAATTGGAGTTATAATTGGTGCCTTTGCAGGATATTATGAAGGAGTTTTTGACGCCATAATAATGAGAGTTATGGACACAATATTATCAATTCCGCAACTTGTCCTTGCCATTGCCCTTGCAGCAGCTCTTGGTGGAGGAATGAGAAATTTAATCTTGGCAGTTTCTCTTTCATCTATTCCCTCCTATGCAAGAATTGTTAGAAGTCAGGTTATGTCCGTAAAAAATTTAGAATACATTGAATCAGCAAGACTTGCTGGTGTTAAAACCTTTAAATTAATTTTTGCAGAAATTCTTCCCAACTGTTTTGCACCTATAATTGTTCAAGCAACTATTGGAGTTGGGACTGCTATTTTATCTGCAGCTTCACTTTCCTTTATTGGAATGGGAATTATGCCACCAGAAGCAGAATGGGGTCAAATGCTATCTGAGGGGAGAGCTTATATAAGAAATTATCCTCACATAACATTATTTCCAGGTATAGCAATTGCCCTTACTATCTTAGTTTTAAATATAGTTGGCGACGCCCTAAGAGATGCCTTTGATCCAAAGTTCAGGAGGTAATATGTTATTAGAAATAAAAGACCTTGAAGTTTTTTTTAAAAGCTCCCAAGGAATTGTAAAAGCAGTTAATAAAGTAAATATAAATACTCGTGACGGGATGACAACGGCTATTGTTGGAGAAAGTGGATCGGGAAAATCTGTGACAACACTTGCAATTATGGGTTTACTTGACAAGTCCTCTCTTGAAAAAATTTCTGGAGAAATAAATTTTGAAGGTAAAAATCTCCTAGAACTTTCAGCTGAAGAACTTAGAAAGATCAGGGGAAATGAAATTTCAATGATTTTTCAAGAACCAATGACTTCCCTAAATCCAGCCCTAAAAATTGGTTACCAAATGTCTGAAGTCTTTAGAACTCACTTTAAGATGGACAAAAAAACAGCCAAAGAAAAATCTATTGAGATGATAAAAAAAGTTGAAATAGATAGGGCCGAAGACGTCTACAATTCTTACCCTCACGAACTTTCTGGCGGTATGAGACAAAGAATTATGATTGCTATGGCACTTTCATCTTCTCCAAAACTTTTAATAGCAGATGAGCCGACGACAGCCTTAGACGTGACTATCCAAAAAGAAGTCTTGGAACTTATGAAAAAATTAAAAGAAGATATGAAGGCTTCTATTATTTTTATAACTCACGATCTTGGAGTTGTGTCTGATATTGCAGATTATGTAAATGTAATGTATGCAGGTAAAGTTGTGGAAAGAGCAAAGGCTGAAGATATTTTTAATAATCCACTTCATCCTTACACAAGAGGACTAATTAAGGCGATACCAAGTGCTCACAAGAAAAAGGATGAGCTATACACAATTAGAGGATCTGTGCCAAATCCAATAGATCTTCCAGAATGTTGCAACTTCTGTGACAGGTGTGATGAAAAAATGAAAATTTGTGAAGAAAAGCTACCTGAAGAAGTTGATATTGATGGACATAAGGTAAGTTGTTTCTTGTACAGGTGATTATATGGAAGATAAAATAATTTTACAGGTCAAAAATTTAAACAAGGAATTCAAATTAAATAAAAACAAGACTCTAAAGGCAGTTAATGATATTTCCTTTGACTTAAAGACTTCCCACACACTGGGAGTAGTTGGAGAAAGTGGATCTGGTAAATCAACTCTTGCCAGGTGCGTAATGGGTCTTTATCCTGATGCCAGTGGAGAAATAATTTATCAAGGGAAAAATATTTTAGAGGAAAATCAAAGAGAATTAAAAGCTTACAGAAGAGATGTTCAAATGATTTTTCAAGATCCTTATTCTTCCCTTAATCCAAGAAAAAAATGTAAGGATATTATTGCATCGGGCATAAGAAATCTCTTGGGAGAAAAAGACAAGAAAAAGATTTATAAAAAAGTTCTTGAAACCATGAAAATTTGTGGCTTATCAGAATATCACATGGAGAGATATCCCCATGAATTTTCTGGAGGTCAAAGACAGAGAATTTCCATTGCAAGAGCTCTTGCAGTTGATCCAAAGATAATTGTCGCTGATGAACCAACATCTGCTCTTGATGTTTCTATTCAAGCACAAATTATAAACTTAATGGAAAATTTGCAAAAAGATCTTGGCCTTTCTATGATTTTTATATCTCACGACCTCTCTGTTGTTAGACACGTGGCAGAAGAAGTTCTTGTAATGTATCACGGTGAATGTGTTGAGTATGCAGATTCAGAAGAAATTTTTGAAAATCCAAAAGAAGATTATACAAAGAAACTCCTCTCATCAGTTCCAGGGAAAAAACTTGCAGATTGCGATGATATTTAAGATGTGTGGAAAATTTTAAGTTGGGGTATTATAATTAAATAAAGTAGATAAAACTGTAGTTTTCTACAGTTTTTTATTTTGTAGGTGAAATTATGATTGATGAAAATGGGAAAAAAATTTTTTATAGCGATGAAGAAAATAATTTTGATATTCCTCTTGAATTGATCCAAGAAATTTATGATAAAAGAGAAGATGAGATGTTTTTAAATTCAGATGAAAACATTGAAATTCCAAAGACAAAGGAAGACGATAGTTTCATAAGTGAGAAGGATCATGAAGATAAGGAAGAAGATAGAGAAATAATTTCAAAGAATTCTTCTTCTTATGAAGAGGAAAGTGAAGATGACTATTATCTAAATAGGATTGATGAAGTGGAAGAGATTTTAGATGAAATCTGTGAATCTATCCCAGCTTATGCCTTTGATCACTTAAATGGCGGTATAATCTTAGTAGAAGATAAAAAATATCACGAAGAAGCGAGAAATGATGATCTCCTAGTTATGGGAGAATATCAAAGGTCAGTCCTTGGCAATATGATAAAAATTTATTACGGATCCTTTATGGAAATGTACAGATTTTCATCAAGTGACAGACTTAGGGAAAAGCTAGAAGAAGTTTTGCTTCATGAATTTACCCACCACCTTGAATTTTTGGCAAATGAGTGGGGACTTGTCATTGAAGACAAGAAATTTTTAGAAGAATATAGAAAAGGAATAAAGAATGAATAAAATTTTAGGATATTTTTATAAGGGACTTGGGAAATTTTTTGACCTTCTCTTGACCCTTTTAATTGTAATAGTAAATATTGCTGTGGATTTATTTTCTGCAATTAGAAGATTTTTCTTGTACATAATTTCCATGGGAGGATGTTTAATAATACTCTTGTTATTAAATCCCTTTGCTTGGAGAGGACTATCTCAGAACAATTGGCTCTACACCTTAATTGTTTTGGCACTAATCGTCCCACTACTTGGAAATGTGTCAGAATCTTTTTTGAAGTATGCCCACTACATGGTGACAGAATTTTTTTACGATAGGGCAGACCACTACCTTCTTGGAAAAGAAAATGAATTCGAAAGTATCTCTGGATATGGAAGAGCTTATTGGGAGAAAAAAGAAAGAGAAAGACTTAGACAAGAGGAAGAAAAGAGAAAGCAAAGAGAAGAAGAATTTAATCAAAGATTTAAAGATTTTGGCGGCTTTACTTGGACAAGCTTTGATGATTTTTCTGAATTTGAAGAATTCTTTAGACAAGCAGGTTATGGTGGCTTCTACGAAAATCAAGGAGGATCTTACGGACATAATTATGGAGGGTCCTATGGTGGATCTTCGTCATCATCTGGTGGCTACGGATTTAAGGACCAATATGAAAATGCCTGCGACACTCTTGGAGTAAATTATTCTGCTGATAAATATGAAATAAAACTTGCTTATAGAAAGATGGCAAAAAAATATCACCCAGACCTAAACAAGGAAGAGGGAGCAAAAGAAAAATTCCAACAAATAAATGCAGCTTATGAATTTTTAAACGACTCAAATATTGAGATGTATAAAAAAATGTCTGGAACAAATTAAATTTGTAAAAAGAAAAGGACCGAGTGGTCCTTTTTTGCTGTTTAGATTTTTAAAATTTACAACTATATATTATTTAAGAAAAATGTTTTAACTAACCGCGAAAAAATTATTTTATAATTTCTTCCGCCATCTTATAAAATTCATTTACGTCCATATCATCTCCAGCCATTAAGGCATATTGGATATCCTTGTAGTCAAAGACTAGGTGCTTTGAAGCGTCTTCTTCTCTTTTATCTGAACCAATAGCTAGGTTAAAGAAAGGATCTTTTTCTGATCTTTCAAGTTCTTCTTTTGTTGCATCTTTTTCATCTGGTAAAAATACACTTTCCAATCTTGAGTAATAAACTGGCACGCCCTTAATATCCCTCATCTCATGATAAGACTCTTTATTTGTATTGTAGGAACTTTTGTCAATTGAGAGCATTACTATATCGCCATCAGCATTTTTATAGTCTACATCAATTGCCTTTCTCTTATTTAGTTTTGTTCCAGCATCATCAATATCTGCTATATTTTCCATTGTGATTCCATCAAACTTATAATCTCCTAAATTTTCTGGGGCATAGGCATCAAAGCCTGCCTTCTTTTCTGCCTTTGCCATGTCGGTATAGTTTGTGTAGTTATAGTGAGACGATGAAGATGAAATTGTTCCAGTTATTTTTCCTGCTGCAAAGACGCCTGCTGAAAGGACAAGGGCAGCAGCTGCTACTAATACAAATCTTTTTTTCATTTTAAATTCTCCTTTTTCTTCTTTTGAACTGATTTCTAAATCAATTTTATTTTTAATGTAATCAGAAGGAGAAGAATTTTCCACGCTCTTATTTAGTTCATTTTTTATATACTTATCAAAATTATTCATAAATACTCTCCTTCTCAATATAATTTTTTTCCACTTGTGTAAGTTCTTTTTTTAAATTTTTGCGAGCTCTATAAAGTCTAGACTTAACGGTACCTTTAAAAGTTTTGCAAATGCTAGCTATCTCCTCAATTGAAAAATCATTGTAATAAAAGAGGACGAGAACTTCTCTTTCCTTTGCATTTAGTTTTAAAAGAGCTTCTTGGATTTCGCTTTTTTCAGCTATTTCATCTTCTCCAAGATAAGTTACGAGATTATCAGTCTTATCTAAGATAAACTCATCTGGAAATTCTCTCTTTCTCTTTTTATATCTTGTGTAACAAGCATTTTTTAAGATTGAAAAAATCCAAGCTCTTAATTTATCATAGTCTGATACATTTTCTATATTTTTATAAATTGATACAAAAGTATCTTGGAGAATATCTTCTGCATCCTCCTTACTTCCCAATATCAAAAGTGCAGTTCTGTATAAGACTAAGTAATAATCAGAATAGAGAAGGTCAAAGGAATCCCTGTCGCCAGATTTTAATTTTTCAAAATCTTCTTCTTTAAATTTTTTATCTTGATTCATTTCATCCCCCTCTCTAAGATGCATCTACTTATAAGACTATTTAGAAGTCAAAAAGGTTCATTTTTTTAAAAAATTTTAATATTAAAAAATCTCCACCTAAGTGGAGATAGATTAATTTAAAGTTTTATTGGAAATCCAACCTCTTAAATTTTCTTGTGAGATTGCATTTTTTACTTCAACATAACACCAAATTCGCTCACTCTGTTCGATTTTTGTTTCCAAAACATAGAGTTCAGTTCCCTTGTCCAAGACTTTTATGATGTCAGAGTCGACGCTTGGTTCATTTCTAAGATTTGCCTTGTCTGTGGCAACATTTCTATAAGTGTGAAGAAGTTCGTAAGATTTTTTTGCCATTTCTGCGGAATCTTTTTCGTTTTCTTCTTTTTCAAAACTTTCTCTTAGATTTTCGCTCTTTTGTACATCTAAATTATTTGCACTTTCAATTTCTCTTTTTAAAGTTGACGCCTTTGCAGATTCAGGCACAACATTGAGATAAGAATTTAAAAGTAAAAGGGCATCGGTTTTGTCCTTTTGATATGAAGATTTTACTTCTTCTAAGATGATATTTTCTATTAAAAGAAGTTTGTCTTGAGCTAATTTATAATTTTTTTCATCTTCTTGAATTACTTTTTTAAAATTGTAGGCAGAGTCAATGTAATCTTTTTCTTCAAAAAGTTGTTTACCATTTTGGAAAAATTCATCTGATGCTACAAGTTTTTTTAATTTTTCGATTTCATTTAAGTTTTCGGGACTCATTTTATCTTCTGTCGCCTCTGTATACATTTTAAGAGCTTCTCTGTATTCACCACTTGAGGCAAGACCCTTTGCATCGTCAATTTTACTTTTGTTTCTCGAAGTTTTAGCAATGTTTATTATAAAAAGAGAAACTATGGACAAGAAAATTATAAAAACTATAGTGAAAAAAACTTTTTTGCCAGAAAAAGATTTAGATTTTTTTTGGATTACTTCATTGGTCCTGTCGAGTTTTAAACTTTCTGTATTTGGAGCAATTTTTGAAAGGTTTGTTTGAGTTAAGTGAGTTTCCAAACTTTTTAAATTAATGTCAGAAGTTGATCTTGTGTTTTCAATTACATTTAAAATTTTGGAATTTATTAGGGCTTCTGTTAGATTGTTTAAGACAAAGCTCTTATTTCTGCCACAAAATTCACATTCATTAGTTTCTTTTTCATTTATAAAACCACAAGCACATCTCCAAAAATCAATTTGATTTTCGCCATAAGTTTTTATGCCTTCTCCTAGAGTTTCCTTTATTTGTGCACGTTTTTTCTCAGGTATTACTGGAAGGCTAATTTCATATTTTTTGTCAGAGCAGTTGTAATTTTTCCCATCAGCTGTGTATTTGGAAATGTAAATATCAATTGCCCTTGCATCATAAAATCTATCATCAAGGATAAAAGGATCCAAGAAATAGCGAGTGTAAGGTGCAATATTTACTGCTTGTTGAAAATAAAATTCACGACCATTAAAGAGATATGATTTTTCAATGGACTTAAACTTTACTGCAAATTCGATATTAGTTACATAAGAGTCCTCTCCATTTAAAATATCTATAGCTATGGCGAAATCTCCGCTAGTGAGTTCGGCATTTGCTATTTGAATTTTTTCACTTGTATTAAAACTAAGTTTAGTTGGTAAAGTTCTAAAAAAACTCATAAAGACTCCTTTCATCTACTTAATAATTATATTATATTTAAAAAACTTTTACAATAAGCCGGCTATTTACTAAAAATCACACATGTCCTATAATTTAATTAGAATGTGAATTAAATTATTAAAGATAGAAATACTTTTATACAAATAAAAAATGGAGGTAAAAAATGAAAGTTTTAATTGCTGATTCTTTGGCTAAAAAATATGGGAAAAAAATTGAAAAGCTAGGTTACCAAGTTTTAACTTATGATGAAAATAATCCTAATGAAAAAGATGACTATGGTGAAGATATTTTAATAGGTGCAATAAATCTAAAAAAAATAAATTACAAAAAGCACAAAAATTTAAAATATATTTTTTTGACATCAGTTGGAATAGATTTTCTAGATTTGGAATATATTAAAGATAATGAAATAATTTTGTCCAACAATAATGGTGCCTACGACGATCCAATAGCAGAGTGGATAGTTTACGGACTTTTACAAATTAATAAATTTGACAGAAAAAATATAGAAAATCAAAATAAAAAAGCTTGGGGAAAAAGATCTTTTTCATACAATCTTTATGGGAAAAAGGCACTATTTATGGGAACTGGAACAATAGCTCTTGCAGGTGCCAAGAGATTAAAGGGCTTTGATATAGAATTAAATGGTTTTAACACAAGTGGAAGAAAAGTAGAACCTTTTGATAATGTCTATTCCTTAGAAGAGCTAGATAAAATTTTGCCAGAGATGGACTATATTATTATGTGTCTTCCAGGTACAGAAAAAACTCATCATATTTTAAATAAGGAAAGATTTGAAAAGTTAAAAGATGATTCTGTAGTTGTAAACATATCTAGAGGGGCAACTATTGATGAAGAAGCTTTAGTTGATGCACTAAAATCTGGAAAAGTTAGAGGAGCAGCTTTAGATGTATTTGAGGAAGAACCACTAAGAGAAGATTCTCCACTTTGGGAAATGGAAAATGTCTACATCTATCCTCATATTTCATTCTCATGTGAAGATCTTGGTTATAGACAATTTGCAACAGCCTATCAAAATTTAAAAGCTCTAAGAAATGATGGGGACTTCAAAAATATAGTAGACTTCGACAAGGGTTATTAAAAGTTATTAAAAATTTGCGAGGTGCTTTTTTAACGCCTCCGACACCCACGCCTACTTGTAGCTATTTAAGAGACGTGAAATTATTTTTTTATTTATGCTTATTCTAAATATTTTAGGATAAGCATTTTTATTTTGAAATTATTTAAGTTCAAAAAATTTATTTTTACAAATTTATACATATTTGTGATTTAAAATAATTGTTTTAAAATTTGCCAGTATTTTATTTGGTTAAAATTAAAATAAAAAGCTTTAAGGATATATAATTTAAATCTAATAAAAATATGAAGTCTAAAGGCGTTTATAGTATAATAAAAATAGCGTGCTATGAGATTTTATGTAAAAACTTGTAGAAAATTATTTTATTTATTATAATACTTTTATTATGGAGGTAATATGAGATTATCAAAACTTTATATGCCAACTCTTAGGGAGGATCCACAAGATGCAGAGATTGCATCTCACAAGTTTCTT
>QWCE01000841.1_pt1 | contig 53673 bp, 47 predicted proteins | sample 1972531 | NCBI WGS metagenome assembly QWCE01 (sample SAMN09866716, study PRJNA288562) | Human gut metagenome isolate term4_stool, whole genome shotgun sequencing...
GGCTGTATTTACAGCCATGTGCATGTGTTGGAGTGGCTATCTCTCCACCCATGTGGCCATGATGGATGCATTGAAATCACGCGAACTCACGGCTCAGGCGATCCTCAGCCATACGATAGGCGGCCTCTTCGGCGGCATTTCTGCCCATTGGTTTTTTCTTCTAACAAGTTTATTTTGAATTATTCTGGTGCTGATAAAGGCATCGTGAGCCATTTAGTGCTTAAAGGCTTAGTGATTAGAAACCCTGGAATCCTTAAGAAAAAACTCCGCAGACTAAGTGATGCTGCGGAGCTTATGATCTGGTGCCGGTGGCCGGACTCGAACCGGCACGGTATTGCTACCGGTGGATTTTGAGTCCACTACGTCTGCCAATTCCATCACACCGGCATGCCCAAATGTACAGCTCAGGATTCTAGCAGGGCGCTTGTGTTCTGTCAATTTTTTTGCTAATCTAAAACAGTTAAAACAGTCCTTTAAGAAGTCCCGCGAGGCTTGTAAGGCAGAATACTTCAGTGTTTTATTTTGCCTCCTTTCGCCCTGCGGACGGAGTTTTTTTATGCTTTCTACAGAATCAGTTGAGAGAACAGTGAATTTGCTCGATGCTGCGTCCATGAAGCGTTCCCTCATTCGCATCGCCCATGAAATTCCCGAGCACAATCACGGGTTGAAAGATCTCGTTCTTGTCGGCATTCGAACTCGTGGAGCGCCGCTGGCACGCCGACTCTCAGATCTCATCCTGGGCTTTGAAGGGGTGCGCCTGCCCTTTGCCGAACTGGAAATTGCTGCCTACCGTGATGACCTCGATCGCGGTAAGCGTCCTCCACGTTACGAGGCCCGTGATTTCCCTTTTTCTCTTGAAAATAAGACGGTTATTCTTGTCGATGATGTGCTCTTTACAGGACGCAGTTGCCGGGCGGCAATCGAAGCCCTCTTTGATCTGGGAAGACCGGCCTCTATACAGCTGGCTGTGATGATTGACCGGGGGCACCGGGAATTGCCTATCCGTCCGGATTATGTGGGTAAAAACATTCCCAGTTCGAGGCGTGAATATATTCGTGTGGAATTGAGCGAAATTGATGGAGAGGATCGGGTCATTCTGGGTGAACGCAGAGAAAATGGCGCCAGAAGTGAATGGGGTACCGTTGATCCTGACGAAACAGTTGATCCTGATGGAGGACGCTAAAATGAATGTCCACTTTAAACATTTCAGACTTCTTGATCCCTATACCGGAAAAGATGAATGCGGAAACCTCTATGTAGAAAATGGAAAAATTGTCGCCAGGCCTTCTGCAAAAGTGGATCGCATCATTGATGGGCAGGGAAAGATTCTCGCCCCGGCTTTGGTAGATGCGCACTGCCATCTTCGGGACCCGGGACAGACCTGGAAAGAAGATATTGAAAGTGGCACACGTGCGGCTGCCGCTGGAGGCTATGCGGCTGTCATGGCTATGCCCAATACTGATCCCGTCTGCGATTCAGCCAGGGTTGTGCGCTACATCTTGGATAAGGCCCAGAATTGTGGATCCTGTGCTGTCCTGCCGGTTGGTGCTGTCACCCTTGATGAAGCGGGCGAAGATCTTGCTCCTTATGAAGCGATGAAAGAAGCCGGCGCCGTTGCCCTGACCGATGATGGTCATGTGATTGCCACAGCGGCGATTTTGGAGAAAAGTCTTAAAGCCGCTGCCCAGTCAGGTTTAATCGTTATTGATCACCCCGAAGAACGCTCTCTCAGTTGCGGGGCCTCTATGCACGAAGGGGAGATTTCCGGGAGACTTGGGGTCAGGGGCATGCCTGCCAGTGCAGAGTCCGTTATTGTCGCTCGCGATCTGCTTATTGCTGAAGATCTCCAGCTGCCGATCCATCTCTGCCATTTAAGCTGTGCTCAAAGTGTCAGCCTGCTACGTGAAGCCAGGGCCAGAGGTGTCCGAGTCACAGCAGATACCTGTCCGCACTATTTTGCCCTGACCAATGAGGCGGTTCTGGCCTATGGTGCCAATGCCAAAATGTATCCACCGCTGCGTCCTGAAAAGGACCGTCAGGCCATTCTCAAAGCTCTCCTGGACGGAACGATTGAGATGATTGCAACTGACCACGCGCCTCACGCAGCCGAAGAAAAAAGCGGTCCTCTGGCACAGGCAAAGAATGGTATTATAGGTTTACAGACTGCCTTTTCACTTTCCTATGAATTCCTCTGCAAAAAGCGGGGAATGTCCATTCTGAAGTTGCTGTCTCTTTTATCAGCCAATGTTTCCACTGCCTTTCATTTAAACCGTCGTGGATTGCAGCCAGGTGCAGCGGCTGATCTTGTGATATTTGACCCTGAGCGGGAGTGGGTTTTTCAACAGACGGAAATCTTTTCACGCTCCACCAACAGTCCCTTCATCGGCAGAAAGATGCTGGGGAAAGTATGTATGACTCTCTGGAATGGAGAGATCACTTATGAGGAGAAAGTAAAATGAGCGTAGCAAAAGACTTTGCCACACGATTGGATGAACGCATCGCTGCTCTTGATAATCCCAGCCTCCTGGGACTGGATCCAAGGCTGGACTATCTGCCGAAACATCTGCAGGCGAAAGCTGAGGCGAAGAACGGCTCTGCGCCAGAAAAAAGTGCCGCGGCGATCCTGGATTTCAACTGTGAGATCCTTGAAGCGCTGAAGGACATCGTACCTGCGGTAAAATTTCAGTCTGCTTACTATGAAGCTTACGGTGCTCCTGGCAAGGAATGCCTGCGAAACTCGCTTAAATTTGCGCGTCAGTTGGGGTATCTCAGCATTGTAGATGCCAAGCGCAATGATATTGCGTCAACAGCCGAAGCCTATTGCCGCGCTATTCTTGGACAAAGCGAGGTGATCGGGGGAGAAAGCTATACCCCGCTTGGTGCGGATGCACTCACACTCAACGGTTATCTCGGTTCTGACGGCATAGAACCTTTTCTCAAGTATTGTCGTGAAGCGGGTAAAGGCTGCTTTATCCTTGTGCGCACGAGTAATCCTTCTGCGGGTGAACTGCAGGACCTTATCCTAGAAGATGGCCGCAGGGTATACGAAGCCATGGGGGATCTGGTAGCCCGCTGGGGCACAGCTGTACCTGGAAAATCTTTTTCCTCTGTAGGAGCTGTGGTGGGGGCGACCTGGCCCAGACAGGCGATTGCTTTGCGCCAACGCATGCCGCAGCAAATCTTCCTGATTCCCGGTTATGGAGCTCAGGGCGGCGGGGCTGACGATGCCGTTGCAGGCTTTAATCAGTATGGCCGTGGAGGCATAGTCAATGCTTCCCGCTCACTTATGCTCGCCTGGCAGAAAGAAGGGGGCAGCGGCCTTGATTTTGCTGCTACCAGCCGCCGTGAAGCCATCAGAATGCGAGATGATCTGCGGCGTGCACTGGCCCATCGCTAAGGCAGAGGTGATGTCTGTGAAAGAAATTGAACACCTCCTGCTCCTCCTTCGCCGTCAGCCGCTTTCTCCGGACTGTGTGCGCCTGGACTTCGCTGCTCCATCACTTGCCGCAGAAGCTCAAGCCGGACAGTTTCTGGAAATAAGCTGCCCTGGATTTCTAAATCGACCTTTTGGAATTATGGATGCCTCGGCAGACAAAGGAGAAGTTTCCATCGGTGTAAAGATGGTCGGGTCCAACAGCCGCTGGCTTGCCGGCCAGCATGAAGGTGTGGAATTAAAGGCTCTGGGTCCTCTGGGTCATGGTTTTGATCTGAAAAACTGTAAAAGACTTCTTGCCATTGGCGGCGGCAGCGGTATTTTCCCTCTGTTTTTTGCTGTGCGCAGGGCGCTTGAAACAGGAGCCCGTGTCCAATGGATCTGTGGTTTTCGTGACGCAGCTCAGGCTTTTCCTCATGAAAGCTTTGCTGGCCTACCCGCTGAACTCTTTTTTAGTTCAGATCAGGGAGGCCTTGACTTTCACGGCCATGCAGGGGCCGCTCTGGAGGCCCTGACCAGGGGGGAGACTTTTGATCAGTCCAGTTTGCTCATCGCCTGCGGACCTCTGCCTCTGCTGCGTTTTGCCCGTGACTTTGCGCGAACAAGACAGCTTTCAGCCCAGCTTTCCCTGGAGGAGCGTATGGCTTGCGGTCTGGGCCTTTGTCTGGGCTGTGCCGTCGATCTGCGTGATGATAAGCAAAGCCTGAAGCGCCTGCGCTGCTGCAAGGAGGGACCTGTTTTTTCTGCTGAGGAACTGGTCTTTCCTGGTGATCCGCAGCCGGTGCTCGGGGCTTAAGCAAAGAAAGGAAGAAAGCTGTGGATTTTTCCGTTCAATGTTTCGGACAAAAACTTAAAAATCCGCTCATTGCTGCCAGCGGTTGTTTCGGCTTTGGCCAGGAGGCGACAGAGTGGCAGGATGTCACACTCTGGGGAGCGATTTGCAGCAAAGGGGTGACGAGGGAGCCGAGGCTGGGTAATCCGTCACCCCGTGTTATTGAAACAGCATCCGGAATGCTGAACAGCGTCGGTCTGCAAAACCCGGGGATTGAAGTTTTTCAACAAGAGATTCTCCCGCAGATGAAAGCCCTGGGGACAGAGATTATCGTCAACATCGCAGGCAGGAATACCGAGGATTATCTCGAATGTGCCCAGCTTCTGGAGTCAGAGCCTGTACTTGCTCTGGAGATCAATCTTTCCTGCCCCAATGTCACGCAGGGCTGTATGTCCATGGGAACGGACGCACAGCTAGTCCGTCAGATCATCTCAGAAATTAAAAAGGTCAGCCGGCATCCTCTGATTGCTAAACTAACACCCAATGTAAGTCACATTGCTGAAATTGCGGCAGCAGCTGAGGAGGGTGGAGCAGATGCCATCTCCCTGGTCAATACTTTTCTGGGCATGGCCGTTGACTTGCACACACGCCGCCCCTGCCTGAAAAATAATACCGGAGGCCTTTCCGGGCCTGCCATCAAAGCCATTGCTCTGCGCATGGTGCACGAAGTCTGTCAGGTCGTCGATATTCCTGTCATCGGACTTGGGGGCATTGTGGACGGTCGGGATGTGCTGGAGTATATCCTTGTTGGCGCTACAGCTGTAGAAGTTGGAACAGCCAATTTTCTGCGCCCTTGCTTTCCCCGGGACTGCCTGGGAGAGGTGAAGGCCATCTGCGAGAGCGAAGGGATTTCCAGCCTTGATGAACTGCGCGGCAGTCTTGAATTGTGGCCAAAGTCTTGAGAGCTGGCGATTCTCTGTGTAAACTAGCGGAAAAACGTCGGTTAATGCGCTATTTTTTCGTCTGCGTCAGCTCCGCTTTTTGTCTATAATAAAAAAATACCACACAGTTAAAAACCTAAACGATATCGGAGGATTCATGAACCAGCGTCACACACTGCACCGCCAAGTTTTTGCGACAACGGCTCTTCGCTTAAGTCCTGCAGACCAGCCCTTCTGGTATACTTCCGGAGATTTTGGCCCCTATTATCTCAATACCCATTTTCTCTTTGGCTCGGAAGAAGAGGCCAAAGTCATGCTTTCTCAGATTGAAAAAACCCTGGAGTATCCGCTCGGCCTGCCGCGCCTGGTGGGTAAAGCCTTTGTAGATCGGTATCACTGTCATGAGGACTATCGCCTTGTGATTGACCGCCTTGCTGAGCTTACGTCAAATTTATCCTTTGATTTTGTTTCGGGCGGAGCAAGGAGAGACTACTTTTTCTCCTTCGCTTTAGCTGAAAAGCTTGGTAAACCACACCTTGCCTTGCTTAAAGATGGGCAGATGATTCGCAGTGATCTGGGTTTCCGTACGGCCAGTGAAGTCAAGAAAGATGAGCTTAAGGGAAGTTCTGCTCTGCACGTTGCTGATCTGGTGACAGAAGCCTCCAGTTATTTCCGCTGCTGGCTTCCTGCCCTGGCCGATGCCGGTTGCGAGATCAGAGATACTCTCGCCGTTGTTGACCGCAATCAGGGCGGAAGGGAAGCGCTTGAGGAACAGGGTATCCGGCTTCACAGTCTCCTACGCATTGATGATGATTTTTTCCGTGCCGCCTGTGAAGAAAATATCATTTCTGCAGAGGACGCAGAACATCTGGCTCAGTTTAGCCATGATCCTGAAGACTGGATGCAGGAGTTTCTAAAGCGGCATCCCAACTTCCTTGATCTCGAAGCGAAAAAAGACTCCAAAACCTGCGAACGTGTCGCACGTTTTCGCAGTTTGCACAATGGCGGTGATCTTGCTTGAATATCCTCTCGCTGCTGCTCGTCATTTTTTCCTGGCTGCTCCTGAAATCGGGCAGCCTTGCTCCCTGGCTGATCAAACTGATACTTTTTTGTGCCACGCTGAATCTGCTCTTTCACCTCGCTCGCTTTATTCTCTCACTCTGGCGTATCCATGCTTCAGCTGCGAAGGAAAAGGCAAAATGGGCCTCCTCATTTTTACATCTTGCAGGGCTTCCTCTCATGCCTTATCAACAAATTCTGCTGATGATATCCCGCAAGGATGAACTGGTTTTTCTTGCGGATGATTTTGAAAAACGCTTGCCCATCTCTGAAATCGAAGGTATTCTTAACATTCGCAGCGATCAGCTGCGACATCTTGAGGAAGAAACATTTTACAGGAGACTTGAACGCGGTCAGCAGGATCTGCTGGATAGTCTGGATCAGCTGTTTGCACGGTATGGCCGCAGGCATCATCTCGATTTGCTGCTTTTGCTGATACAAGACGAAACAGAGCAGAAAGGTGTTCACAAGGACAATCTCCTTGTGCTCGAAAATAACCTGGGCCCCTGGGTCCTTCCAAACTTTTTCAAGAGGCCTGAAATTAAAGCCAAAGCCTTCAAAACATCCGCAGACACAAGGAAGGACGTGATTCCATCATGAAAGCTAATGCTCAGGGATTTAAGCAGCTTTGCGACAAGATCGAAAATAATATTAACCGCATTATGATCGGCAAAAATGCCGTCATAGAAGAACTGTTGATTGCGCTTGCTGCGGGTGGTCATGTACTTATTGAAGACGTTCCCGGTATCGGAAAAACGACTTTAGTTTCCAGCCTGGCTCGTTCTTTGAATCTGAGTTTTAACCGCATTCAGTTTACGCCGGATCTCATGCCTTCCGACGTGACGGGTTTTAATCTCTATAACCAGAAAACGAATGAATTTGAATTTCAGCCCGGCGCTGTCATGAAGCAATTGATTCTGGCTGATGAAATCAACCGAACTTCGCCGAAGACACAGTCGGCCCTGCTTGAAGTAATGCAGGAAGGTCAGGTGACGGTCGACGGTGTGACTTACGTGCTGCCGCAGCCTTTTATGGTTCTGGCAACGCAGAACCCGGTTGAGCACCTGGGCACTTATCCTTTACCGGAAGCCCAGCTTGACCGTTTTATGCTGAAAATCAATCTGGGCTATCCAAGTTTGGATGAAGAAGTGCAGATTTTGCGACTTTATGATCAGGACGAAGTTCTGGACCAGCTTTCACCTGTAGCCGGTGTGGATCAAGTATTATGGATGAGAGAGCAGACCCGTCTGGTCCACTGTGCCGACAGCATTAAGTATTACATCACACTGCTGACCACGGGAACCCGTCAGCACCCTGATGTCCAGCTGGGGGCCAGCCCACGTGCTTCACGTATGCTTATGCAGGCCGCCAAAGGCCGCGCCCTGCTGCATGGCCGTGACTTTGTCCGTCCTGACGATGTTCAGGCTCTGGCCAGACCAGTGCTTTCTCACCGACTCAGCCTGAAGCCCGAAAGTCGTCTGAAACGCAGTACCCCTGAGCTGATTATTCAGTCCGTCCTCGAACGTACTCCTGTACCGGAAAAATGATTCGTCCACGCTTTTATGCCTACCTGCTTTTTCTCGTCCTGATCTGGTTGGGAACCCATTTTGGCAGCTGGCGTTGGGCCAATTTGCTGCTGTTTTTTTTCCTGCTCCTGCCGCTTTTTTCTCTCTTATCCTCGCTGCTTCAGCGTCGTAAGATTCAGATCACAGCTCTGGGTGGAGAAAAGAGTATTGAACGTGGTCAAACAGCACGTTGGGCCTTTGAGCTTTCCATGGAACATCAGTGGAGAACACTCTACCTGAGCGCTCAATTTTTTGATGCCGAAGGTAAGAGCGGGGGTAGCAGTGACGAATTTCGTCTGGCCAGGGGAGAAAAATTCCGCCTTTATCTGGAAATGCCCGGCCGTCATTGTGGCAAACTCAAGCCCTGGTATTTCCAATTAAGGGTTCTGGATGTTCTCGGTTTTTTCAGCCTGAAACTCAGACAGAACATGCAGGACAGCCTTCAGCCTGTGGCCGTGACGCCTCTTAGTTTGATCTCCTCAGGGGAAAATAACGAATCTCGGTCGCCTCTGGAAGCAGGTGAACACCTCTCCAAAAAATCAGACACGGATCTGGATGAAATCGATCGCATGCGGCCGATGCACTCCGGTGACCGCATGCGCTCTATCCACTGGAAGTTATCTGCCCGAATGCAGAAGTGGATGGTGCGCCAATATGAGAAAGCCGATGAAGCGCAACTGTGTTTTTTGCTCAATCTGCCGCCTGTCGATGATCCTGAGAATCCCTCAGCAGAACCTCTGCTCTGTTTGAGAGATCTTTGCCTGGATGAAGTTTCTGCTGTGGCTCAGAGTTTTCTTAACGACGCTTACAAAATTCGTCTGAAAAAACACATGCCCTGGCCGGAAGAAAATGAAATCCGCAGCATGGATGAATACGAACTTCTGCGCAATCAACTGGCTCTGCTGCCATACAGCTCTGGTATTGATCTCGTGAGCCAGCTCATTGAAGAACAGCAGATTCCCGGACAGCGCTTTTATGTGATTTTCAGCTTTGAACTGGATGAGCGAATTTGTTCAGAGCTTCTGTTGCTGGCAGCAAGTTCACAGGGCATTCTCCTTTATCTGATTAGTCCTCTGGATGTCCTGCCTCGTGAGTGGAGGACTTTCATCCGGCGGCTCGCCAGAGAAAATATTAAAATTCACTTGAGGAAAAATACGGGAAGGGGAGAGCAATGAAAAGAAATTCAGAATCTTCCTCCCGCCTGCGCCTGAAACTTCTCATGAAGGATGGACAGGAAAAAACTCTGGAAATCAGCAGGGAAGAGCGCAGACGCCATCGTCTTCTCGATTTACTGCTCTCGCTTTTTCTGAGTCTCATTTTTGGACTGGCCTGGGCCGCCATGATGCTCAACAATGTTGGCGTCGCTCAGCAGCCTCTTAAGGCTGTGCTGACGCAGATGCTGACCCTTTTACTCCTGGCCCTTCTCCTGACCTTTCGCAAAAGCGCCAGTCTTATTTTTGCTTCAATTTTGGGAATATGTCTGCTTTCCTGGCTGATGAAAGGCACCTTCCTTCCAGCTCTTCCGGGATTGTTAGAGAGAATCTTCGACGCTCTTAAAAACAGTATTCTCTGGAGTTTTGCTTCCACGCGCGGTTCCCTGGAGCAGCCGGCCTGTTATGCCATTCTCGTCAACATGCTCGCAGCGGCCCTGGCCCTGCCACTCATCTGGCTGAAACCACTGCCATTTTTGCTGGCCACCGTCATGCTCTTTCCATTTTTCGGGGCAGATGCCAGTAATCCCTTTGGTCCTGAACAAATGCTCTGCCTCTGTCTCTGCCTCTTTGTTCTGGGTATCGTCTTTTCCCGTCATGGAAAACTGACCTTTGGCGAGCGGAATGGCTTTTCCATTCCGCCCTTCCTGCTTGTCGCATTGCTGCTGGCTGCCTCCCTTGGGCTACAGGCCATTTTTCCTCAAAATTTTCTGCGCAACGCTCCCATTGCCGATGATATTCGGCAAATTCAAAAGCGGCTGGGAGCTCCGGAAACGGTCAATTACTATGAATTCAGCCTGCGTGATGCGGGATATTATCCGCTGAATAAGAGCCTTGGTGGGCCATTACAACTCCAACACCACCTCTTTATGTATGTCTCCGGACCGGAACAGAACCTGCTTCTGCGCGGAGCGATGGCTCGTGATTATGACGGTCATGTCTGGCATGGCGATAACATGGAGCCGAACTTTATTTTTGATAATGAAGCACGGCATGGTAAGCAAGGGGAAGTTTTCTCCTATCCTGAGGTCCTGCGCAGCGGACATAAATGGATTGATCGTTTATTCGTTCATGCTAAGCTCAGAATCACACCCCGCCAGCTTCCCATTCAGGTGGTCTTTAATGGTGGCCGCCCGGAAAGCATCACGACTGAGGCTGGCTCCAGGCCCGGTGAAAAAGAAACGCTCTATTACTTTAACGATGGCGGTCAGATCTATGCCAGTCAGGAAATTGGCGAAGCCGCTTACGAGGTCGATGGATATATTCCCAAAGCTATTTCGGAAGAGGAGAAGGGACAGATTCTGCGTGAGGCTCTCCGCGAAGATCGTATACAATTAGCCGAAGTGAAAGGCCAGGAAGAGTATCGCAGCCTCCTTGAGGAAACGGATCCGGATCTGGCGGAAATCGTTTATGCAAAGGCTTCTGATCCAGCGGCCCGACTTGAAACCTTCCTCAATATTCGCCGTTATCTTTCTGAACACTATACTTATGCTACGGACGTCAGCATTCCAGACCCCAACCGTGATTTTATTGACAGTTTTCTGAGAGAAAAGCAGGGTTACTGTGTCTATTTTGCGACAGCTCTGACCTTACTCGCACGGGAAGCCGGAATTGATGCCCGCTATGTCGAAGGTTTTCTTGTTCCCGGAGTCAATCCGGCTTTTTATGACGATAAAGATTATCAACGCGAGGTCCTGACCGATAATGCCCACGCCTGGACGGAAGTTCGCTTCGATGGACTGGGCTGGATCCCCTTTGACGCAACACCTGTTGCCGATCTGGAGCGTATGGGGAACGATGCTAAGGAAGAAGAGAAACGCCAACCTCATGAAACGACGAGCAGAACAGAGCCGACAACAAACCTGACAAAGCCGGATAAAACCAGAGCGACTACGCTGCAGCAAAAAAGTGAACGCCCACCGAGCCAAAATCCGAAGCCGTCACAGCCCCTAAAACAGCCACCGAAGCGGCCTCCGATGTCCGCAAAATCCAAAGCTTTGCTGAGCGCTCTGCTTTTGCTTATGCTCTTCATCCTCCTGCTTTCCATTTGGATTATGGTCTGCAAAAAGCGTTCTGAACGTCGCCATAAGCGTTCATATCTGCTTGCTTCTGGAAAATATGAGCCGCGTAAACTGGCAGGCTGTGTCTGGGAAGATATGAAAAGTATGGCTGAGCTCACAGGGTTGAGCTTTGAGCCACAGCAAACGCTGCTTCAACGATTTAAAGCTCTGGAAGAGCAGATTGAGGCACCTCCTGTACTGAGTCGGCGCGCCCTGGCAGCGATGGAAAAAATATTCTATGCCGAAGAGAACCCTTCACTGGAAGAAATTTCCGCCATACTCGACTATTATGACTGGCAGGAAGAAAACTTAAAACAATATCTGGGGAAACGCCAATGGATCTTGCGCCGTGTACTCTTTCCTGCAAGCTCAGCGAAACTCTGATCAAGAGATCAAAAACCGGTGAAGTAAAATATGATGCCTCCTGCTATGCCCATGAAAAGCATAATCCAGGTGGGGTCAATCTTTTTCAACAGTCGATAACCCAGAAACGAGAGCAGAAAGAGCAGAAGCGAGATAAGATTCATGGAATCCAGATTTAAACTTGTGGCTTCGGCTCCATTCAGCGCTGTGATGAGGATGGATACTCCGGCTGAAGCGATGAGAGCAATAATGGCCGGACGCAGGCCAAAAAGAATGCGTTTCATAAACTCGACATTGGCATATTTTTTATAAATCCATGCCAGGCCGAGGACGATGATGAAACAGGGTAATACATTGCCCAGGGTTGCGATAAGCGCGCCAGGAAGTCCGGCCATTCGCAGGCCGACAAAGGTCGCTGAATTGATGGCGATGGGGCCGGGGGTCATCTGTGATATCGTGATCAGATCTGAAAACTCCTCCGGATTCAGCCAGTGGTGAAGATCAACAATCTGATTCTGAATCAGAGGCAGGGCCGCATAGCCGCCGCCAAAGCCAAAGAGTCCAACCTGAAAAAACGACCAGAAAAGTTCAAGCAGCAAGAGCATTTACCTTTCCTCCTTATCGAAAGAAGCACAGGAAGAGAGTGGCTTTGTATCGTTTTTGTCTTGATCTGCCTTCGTTGTGGGCTGCGGCCTGGCTTCTTCAGTTGGTACGGTCTTCATGAAGAGACTGAGCCAGCCAAGTAAGGCGCAGAGCAGGAGGATCAGGACAATATTGACTTCCGTCAGAAAAACCAAGGCGAGCGCCAGAATCAGGAGCGCGAGCTGATAGAGTGATCTTTTTTTCAAGACTCCTGCAGTCATATCCCAGATGGCCGAAAAAATGAGAGCTGCTACCGAAGCCTGCATGCCTTTAAGGAAGGCTCTGACCAGGCGATTCGCAGAAAAAGCCTGATAGAAGAGCGAGATCAGAGAAAGAATCATGAGCGGCGGCAGCACGGTTCCCAGAACGGCCAGGATGGCTCCTTTAAGCCCAAAAAGGCGCTGACCCATGAGGACTGAAGCATTGATGGCCACGGGTCCGGGTGCGGATTGGGCAAGGGCTACAAGATCGAGAACTTCTTCTTCATCAAGCCAGCCCAGCTCATCGGCGAAACGGCGTTTTTGCAAAGGCACGATGACATAGCCGCCGCCAAAAGTTACTGCACTGATTTTGAAACAGGAAAGAAAGAAAACAAGAAGGGATTTCGTTTTGCCTGATTCCTGTGCCTGTCCTGCTCCTGCGGTCGGCTCTTTTGCTGGCATGGGTTCGGCCATTTTTTTTCGGACTTTCCTGGCGAGCGGTTTAACTTCTGTTTTTTCGGATTTGTTCATATCATCAACCCTAAGTTCTATCTGCAGACTCTCTGTTTTTCCAAAAATGAGAAATCAAAGCGGGCAACAGCGATTCTCTGCAAGGAGAAAATCATTCCAATGAAGTATAATGGGTTATAAGTCGAAATTAAACAAGAGAAGCTTAAACTTAAGATTCCAGATAAAACGAGGAAAGCTTTATTGAAAGAAAAAATCTAGTCCTAAGAAAGGAAATCCATCATGAAAACTGCAGTCATTGACGTCGGAGGCGGCCTGCGGGGCATTTATGCGGCAGGAGTCTTTGATACCTGCCTTGATGACCAGATCCATTTTGATCTGGCAATAGGAGTTTCCGCGGGCAGCGGCAATATCCTTTCCTATATTGCCGGTCAGCGCGGCCGCAATTACAAGTATTACATCGAATATTCCCGTCGCCCCGAATACATGGGCCTGGATCAGCTGATCAAAGAGGGCAGTCTGATCAATCTCGATTACATCTACGGGGAACTCAGCCGGGAAGATGGAGAAAATCCCCTCGACTATGAAAAAGTGATGAACAGTCAGATTGAGTGGTACGTGGTGGCAACAGAAGCAGATACGGGTGAGGTGCGCTTTTTTGATCGCAAAGATTTAAAAAAGGACGATTACAGTATCCTCGCAGCTTCATCAGCTCTGCCTCTGGCCTGCAATCCGTATCCGGTCGGCGATGAATATTTCGTAGATGGCGGCGTCGCGAACCCCGTTCCTATCGAAGACGCGTTTCGTTTCGGGGCCGACAGGGCCGTGCTCATACTCACCAAACCGGAAGACCTCGTTCGTCAATCCCTTGGGGACATCAACATTGCCGCCATGCTGAGTCTGCGCTATCCTAAAATTTCCGAACTGATGGTCACACGGGCGGAACGCTATAATCAGGCTGTTGCCTACGCTCAGAAACTAAGTCAGGAAGGTAAGGTCCTCATAATTTCACCGGATGATACCGAAGGGGTCCGCATGATTACCCGTAATTCTGAATCTCTGCAGCGACTCTATGAGCGTGGCCTCCGGGACGGCAAGGAGATTCGCAGCTTTATGCAGAATGCCTGAGGCCGCGGCTGAATTTGATATGGAAAATAAGAAGACTATGACCGTTTCGCGTGAACATTACGATTCACAGAACAAAGACAGCGTTGCCTGCCGTCTGACTGTTCTCGCAAAAAGTCAGGAGCTTGGCCGGCCTCTTCGCGCCTTTGTGCGTACTTTTGGCTGCCAGCAAAATGAAAATGACAGTGAAAAATTGCGAGGTATCCTGGGCGATCTGGGCTACCTTGAAGCAGACGGTTACGAGGATGCCGATCTTGTTCTGATCAATACCTGCAGTATTCGCGAAAATGCGGATCAACGACTTTTCGGACATCTTGGTGAATTAAAAGCGCTCAAGGAAAGTCGCCGAAAAAACTTAATCTGCGGCGTTTGTGGTTGTCTGCCCACCCAGAAGGAGCAGGCAGAAAAAATCCGTCGCAGCTATGCCTTTGTTAATCTGCTTTTTGGACCGGCAGACATTCAAAAACTGCCCAGCCTGCTGCTTAAGGTCTATGCCGGTCAGAAGCGCATCAATGCTGTGAGCGAAAAGAACAGCATTTGTGAAGGGCTGCCTCTCAAGCGGGAGCGCAAATACAGAGGCCTGGTTTCCATCATGTATGGCTGCAATAATTTCTGTACCTATTGCGTCGTGCCGTATACGCGCGGAAGGGAGCGCAGCAGGGAAGCAGTCTCTATTTTGCAGGAATGTCAGCAGCTTGCAGGAGAGGGTATTCCAGAAGTCATGCTGTTGGGTCAGAATGTCAATGCCTGGGGCTTTGATCTTTTCCCCCGCAAAAAAGAGGCTGGAAATCTTCAGGGAAGCCCTGAGCTCACAGCCAGAATACGCGATCTCAGCGGGGGAATGATTGATGAACCCCGGAATTTTGCCGAACTTCTCGCAGTTCTGGGCGGCCAGAGCGGTCTTAGACGCCTGCGTTACATGAGCCCACATCCACGGGATTTCGATGCTTCGATGATCACCGCACTTGCCGAGATTCCACAAATTGAAAACCATATCCATCTGCCCCTGCAGTCCGGATCGGATCGTATCCTTAAGGCCATGAATCGCCACTACGACAGCGCTCGCTACAGGGAGCTTGTTCGTGCAATTCGGGAAGTGCGCCCGGATATCTCTCTGAGTACAGATATTATTGTAGGCTTTCCCGGTGAAAGCGATGAGGATTTTGAACAAACCCTCGAACTTGTGGAAGAATTACGCTTCGAATCGGCCTTTATGTTTATCTATTCTCCACGTCCAGGCACTGCTGCTGCCAAAATGGAGCAGGTACCGCCTGAACTACAGCACGAGCGTTTTGATCGTCTGGCGGCCCTGCAGGCGAAGCTTTCACTTGAAGCTCATGCGGCTTTACTTGACAGCCGGCGCGAAGTTCTGGTGGAAGGTGTGAGCCATGGAGACCCTCAGGTTCTGAGTGGAAGAGATTCGGAATTCCACCTGATTAATGTTCACCTGAACGAAGAGATGAAGGCCAGCTTGAACCATAACAGAGAAGAAGGACTGCTTGCTGACTGTGAAGGGTGCTTTGCCGAGGTTCGCATACGTCAGGCTAAGACCTATTCGCTCGAGGCAGACCTTATCCGTTTTTTATGAGGTGAGGTAAAAATTTGGCTGATCGTAAGCAAACGACACTGCGCTACAGCGACATCCAGGGGGCAGAACTTTCCCCTATGATGCAGGAGTATCTGGAGGAAAGAAAAAAACGGCCGGATTGTCTGCTGCTTTACCGTCTGGGCGACTTTTTCGAACTCTTTTTTGATGATGCCATCACGGCCTCAAAGGAGTTGGGACTCACCCTGACCCAGCGAGATTGTGGGCTTCCTGAGCGGGCTCCCATGTGTGGAGTGCCACATCATGCCGCAGAATCGTATATTTCGCGACTGGTTGAAAATGGCCATAAAGTTGCGATTTGCGAACAGGTTGAAGATCCCGCTCTGGCCAAAGGCCTGGTTAAGCGCGAGGTCATCCGCGTGGTGACACCGGGCACACTTACCGACCCGAATGCTCTGGAGGCAACGCGCTATCGCTATATCGCCTCGATTTGTCTGATCGACGCACGATATATCGCCCTGGCTTTTGCAGATTTGTCGTCCACACGTTTTTTAGCCGCGGAAATTATCTATGGGAATAGCGAACGAAAACTCAGCGATGAACTTGATCGCATGGAACCTGCAGAAATCATCTGCAACACAGCCTTTGCTGAGTCTAAATTATGTAAGAACTACTTAAAGGCGCATAGTTGCAGCCTGTCCATACAAGCAGACAACTGCTTCTCAAACACTATGATAAGTCAATATTCGGCACTTACATCTTTTGAAGACAGGCTGTGGCCGAGGGCGATGGCCGCCTTACTTAATTATATTGAACAAAGTGCCTTCAGCCTGCCTAATCCCATGCCGGAAATCCAGATTTACCAGGTGGAAGGGGCGATGATACTAGATCAGACGGCCAGACGACATCTGGAGATTTTTGAAACTTTGCGTGAACGCAAGGTCCGTGGCAGTCTTTTCTGGGCTTTGAATTGCTGTCAGACCAGCATGGGCTCACGCTTGCTACGGCAGTGGCTTGAGCGCCCCTTACTCAATCCTGCAGATATTCTGGAACGTCAGGAGGCCATCGCCGCTTTTAAGGCTTCGTTCGTTCAGCGTTCCAAAATCCGTGAGCTTTTAGCCGGGGTTTATGACCTTGAGCGACTTGCAGGCAAGCTTTCTATGGGGTCAGCCAACCCCCGTGATCTGAGTTCCATGGCGCATATTCTTGAGCGGCTTCCCGAGCTTAAGAAACTTCTCGGAGAGATGGAGTATCCCAGCTTGCAGGCGCTTGCTGAGGAGATCAATCCCTTAACTGAGCTTTCTCAGAAGCTCTTAAACTCCCTGGTGGATGATCCGCCCACACAGCTTAAGGAAGGCGGCATCTTTCGAGACGGCGCCAGAAAAGAAATTGATGCTGTTCGTGAAGCAGCTCAACACGGGCAACAGTGGCTTCTGGAATACGAACAAGAGCAGAGAGAAGCGACGGGCATAAAGAACTTAAAGCTCAAGTACAATCGTGTATTCGGCTACAGTATTGAGATCAGCAAAGGCAGCACTGCCATGGCTCCTGAGAATTATCAGCGAAAACAGACTCTGGTCAATGCTGAACGTTACATTACGCCTGAGCTTAAGGAAATGGAAGAACGCATCCTTGGCGCAGAACAAAAGAGCCTTTCGCTCGAATATGCCTGTTTTGTGGAACTGCGAAGTGAAGCGGCCCAGGATTTACTGATTTTGCGCCGTGATGCGGCGCTGCTTGCCCGTATTGATCTTCTCAGTTCGATGGGAGATCTTGCCGAACGTGAAAACTATATCCCTCCTGAGATCACCGAAGAAGCTGTGCTGCAGATTGAAGAAGGCCGCCACCCTGTCATTGAGCGTATTCTTGATAAGGGGGCTTTTGTACCCAATGATCTTATACTCGATACGCAGGATCGTCGCCTGATGATTCTCACAGGCCCTAATATGGCTGGGAAATCCACATATATGCGGCAGGCCGCGCTGATTGTGCTCATGGCACAGGCAGGCCTTTTCGTTCCTGCAAAACACGCCCTGATCGGCGTCTGCGATCAGATCTTTACCCGGGTCGGCGCCGCGGACGATCTCTTTTCCGGCCAGTCCACCTTTATGGTCGAAATGAGCGAAGTTGCTCATATCATGAGAGAAGCAAGCGTGCGCAGCCTGCTGATTCTTGATGAGATTGGACGCGGTACCAGCACCTGGGATGGCCTTTCCATTGCCTGGTCAGTCATCGAACACTGCGCCAATCGTGAGGCGCTCGGCTGCCGCTGTATTTTTGCGACACATTATCACGAGCTTACCGAGCTTGAAGGCAGTATTGAAGGGGTTTTTAATGCCCATGTCGACATCCTGCGAGAGAAGTCGGAACTTGTTTTCCTTCATAAAGTTCAGCCAGGAGGCAGCGATAACAGCTATGGCATTGATGTGGCAAGTCTTGCCGGTGTACCCGAAAGTATTACTCAACGGGCTGAAACGGTCATGCGCATGCTGGAAAAGGAAAATAAAGGCAAGCGCCTGCAGATCAAAAAAAGCAGCCAGCCCCTAGAAGGACAAATTGATCTCTTCACAGCTGCAAGTCAGTGGCAAAAAGGGGAGGATATCCTCAGTGAGCTGCGTGAGGTCGATATCAACTTGCTGCGCCCCGTTGACGCCCTCTCTTTGCTCGCTGAACTCAGAGAAAAAGCCTTAAAAGCAGAAACACAGAAGGAGAAACCATGAGCTTGATTCATCTGCTTGATCCACAGACCGCCAATGGTATTGCTGCTGGAGAAGTGATTGAGAGGCCTGCATCAGTGGTCAAAGAATTGATGGAAAATGCTCTGGATGCCGGTGCTGGCTCGATCCATTGCGATATCGAACAGGGCGGCATCCGTCTGATCCGGGTAAGCGATAATGGCAGGGGCATGAGCAAAGAAGATGTCGATCTTGCCTTTTTGCCTCATGCGACAAGCAAACTGAGCAGCCTCAGTGATTTGGAAGACCTTCGGTCTATGGGCTTTCGCGGCGAAGCTCTGGCAAGTATCGCTGCCGTTTCCAGGGTGCGCTTATGCAGTCGTGAAAAAGATGCCTCTGCGGCAAGCGAAAAACGCGTGGAAGGGGGAAAGCTTTTCCCTTCACAATCTTGCTCCTCAGCCGTCGGAACCAGTGTCGAGGTACGCGATCTGTTTTATAATACGCCGGCTCGCTTTAAATTTCTGAAAAGAGACGCCACAGAGGCGGCCTATATTCGCGACCTGGTTGAACGACTGGCTTTTACTAGACCTGACGTGAGTTTTCGCCTGGTGAAGGACGGCCAGGAACAGCTCATGACCCCTGGTGATCATCAATTGAACTCAGTGGTTTACCAGGTCTGGGGTGCCGCGAGCAGCGCTGCCATGCTTGAGATGGATGCAGCTTTCGGCGATATCCTTGTGCGCGGTCTCATTTCGCGGCCTGATCACAGCCGCAAAAACCGTGCGAGACAGATTTTTATTGTCAACGGCAGAGTGATTCAATCATCTTTGCTGCGTGCAGCTGTCGATCAGGCCATTGCCGGTCACTTTCTAAAAGGCAGCTATCCTGAACTTGTACTGATTTTTGACTTGCCGGGCAGGGAAGTGGACGTCAATGTTCACCCACAGAAGAGTGAGGTTCGCTTTGCCGATGAGCGCGCCATTTTCAGCGCAGCCTATCATTGTATTCAGGGTACGTTAAGTGAGGCTTCAGGATTCACCGAGGCTGCACTCTCTGCGGAAAAGACAGAGCCAGGAGAGAACGCTTTCAGAGAATTTCCCCATGCTGCAGGCAGCGGTCAGAGTAGCCAGCCGTCTGCAGGAGCTGCTGAATCCACCTATCCTTTTTCAGGTGAAAAAGCTTTCTCCCTTGCGGAGCCTCAGCAGAGACAAGTCAATTTTCTCCCGCAGCTTCAATCGCAAATGAATCAGCTGGGAGAAAACGCTCACGTGAACACCGGTGAACGGCTCCATCCTGAAGAGCAGGCTGCCAGTTTTTCAGCTCTTAAGCCTCCCGTGCGGCCTGAAGCAAGTTCACAGGAAGATCATTCCGAAGTTTCCCGACTTCTGAGAGCCCGCCTGATCGGTCAGGTTTTCAATACCTATCTGCTGCTCGAAGAAGGAGATGATTTTCTTCTGATCGACCAACATGCCGCCCATGAACGTATCCTTTACGAAAAATTACTGCGACATCAGGAGGACAGCAGAGGGAAAAAGAATCCCTCACAACCTTTGCTCACGCCCCTGCAGATTCGAACTTCGGCTCTGGAACGGGAAGCTCTGCTCGATCGCAAAGAGGAAATTGAGAGCATGGGCTTCGACTTTGAGGCTTTTTCAGACAGCAGTTTTGTGCTGCGGGCCGTGCCTCAGAGCCTTGGCAGAGAACCGGTTATTCAGGCAGAAACTGCCTTCAGAACGATCATTGAACTGGCCCTTGACCCCAATTTTGACTTTTCCCGACAAGAGGCCGAGCTCATGCACAGCATGGCCTGCAAAGCAGCAGTCAAAGCTCATGATATTCTCAGTTATGATGAAATGTGTGAGCTGCTCAAACAACTTCAGGGACTGCGGGATCCTTACCACTGCCCCCACGGAAGACCGGTGATCCTGCGACTTTCCCGTAAGGATATTGAAAAGATGTTCCGGCGGATCGTTTAGAGTGCCGGAGCTGTTATCAGAGGAACTCTATGGCTCATTCGCTCAACCCATCGCCAGCAGGAACAGGAGAGGCTGTCAGCAGCCAGGATCAGGGCGCAGTACTCGTTTTAGGTGGTCCAACGGCCAGCGGCAAATCCTCTCTGGCTGTTGAGCTGGCCAGAAAGCTTGGAGGCGAAATCATTTCTGCCGACTCCATGCAGATTTACCGTGGCCTCGATATCGGCACAGCCAAAATACGACCAGAAGAGATGCAGGGAATCCCCCATTATCTGCTCAACATTCGCGAAGCAGGTGAAAACTACAGTGTCTCCGACTTCAGTCGTGATGCCCTGCAAAAGATTGCGGAAATCTTCCGGCGCGGACATCAGCCCATCATCTGTGGAGGTACGGGTCTTTATCTGAAAAGCCTGGTCGATGGAATTCAATACTTTGGCGAAGGGGGTCAAAACGAACGGCGCGAAAAAATCAGAGCGAAGATTCGTGAGCATGGTCTCCATGAAGCTCATCGTCAACTCGCTCATCTGGACCCACTTGCGGCTGAGCGCATATCGCCTCAGGATGAAAAACGAATCTGCCGTTTTTTCGAAGTCTATGAAGAATGTGGTCTCACTCAGACCGAAGTATACCGTAAGTCCCGCGAAGCTGGTCCGGTTTATCGCTACCGCTGCTATGCCCTGATGCCTGAGCGCGAGAAACTCTACCAAAGGATCAACGAGCGCTGTGCCAGCATGTTTGACGAAGGTCTTGAAGAAGAAATCAAAGCCCTGATCAAGGATCCTGAAAAGCTGGAGTCTCAGGCTTTTCAAGCTATTGGTTACAAAGAAATTCTCCCCTGGATGAGGGGCGAAATGTCCCGTGAAGAGGCCATTGAAACCTTGTCTCGTCAGACCCGTCGCTATGCTAAACGCCAATACAGTCTGTTTCGAAGTCGTCCGGACTTTATCCCAATCAATGAGAGTGATCCGAATCTGGCTCTGAAAGAAATACTTGAGGATTTCAAAGCCTACACTGCTGAATAAAAGTTCTCGCATCTTATCCCGAAATAAAGTATTTTTTACCACGAGTTCCGTGAAATGAAATATTTTTCACAAATGAACTCCAGAAAATGAAATCAGAAATCATTCATCACTTCCTGAATTAAATTAAAGATTAAAACTGCTGGTCAGAAAATTTGTCGCCTTATTCGTCAAAATACCTTTAAAGTCAGGGAATTTGTCGTTCGCTTTGCCTCTATAATGCTGACAGGATTTTGAAGTTTAATGAATTTTAAACGATGGAAATTATTACCATGGAGGTGGAAACATCATGGAAGGAAGAACTTATTCAACAGCACATGTTCCAATGCGCGAGACAGAAAAGAAAGACTATCGCCTCGCTGACAGCGGAAAAATTCAGGAGGTTTTTCTTAATCACTGCCGCCGAAACAGGCTTAATGTAAGGCTGAAAGGGAAGGACGGTCAATGTGAAGGGAAAATTATCGGCTATGACCGTCAGACCATTATTCTGGAAAAAGAACAGAAACAGATGCTCTTCTACAAAAGCAGCCTTCACAGTATTGAGCCCCTGAGCAAAGTCAATTTTATTTTTAATGAACCCTTTCAGCCTGATGCCGATAAGGACAGGCATTATGAAAGCTCACTCAAGCGTTCATATAGAAGAATATAAAATTTTGTAAACGTTTACATTATCATTTCAATTCTGTTGCTCCTATTAACGCTTATTGAAGAGTGCGATTGGATATCGCGTATTACTGGAACCTGCTATGGCTTTAAGCATGATCATTGTCCTGTGGCGGTATAAGTGATATGAGCTTTATAGGTACTGTGTACAGGCGCTTGCTTCATAAACTGGCTGAAAACAAGTTATAATAAGAAAAAATGATGACAGCCTTTCGGTTTTGCTGCAAGGCTTTACAGGTGAATTTTCGATGAATGAATTTCAGGATCAAAAAGCGGGCCGTCCCTCAGGCCATGCGAGCAACGCTCAGGACCGGCCTGAGACTGCGACCAAGATGAGGCCGCCCATTAATTCCCACGCGACCTCGCGTGATCAGCTTACAGCGGCTCCAGAAAGGATGTCCCGTAATTTCTCAAACGCTGCTCATGATCCCTTGCATCAGCCATTGTCTAAAAAGCCCTCAGCATTAGAGCAGAATAAAATAAAACCTGCACTTGATTTTCCCGAGAGCAGAAAAGCCGCTCAGCCTCCTGCCAGACCATCCGTGAAGAATTCGCGCGTTGCCACAGGCGCAACGATGGGTGAAACGCAAATTCGCATTCCGCTAAAGGGCTCAGGATCGAAAGGAAATCCTTTGCTCGAACGTACAGTCATTAAAAAGAAATCAGATCGAAGCCTGAAGCGTGAAAGCATAGCCCATACAGTGATCAAAAGAAAAGAACTCGGCAAAAACAGACGCAGTGAAAAAAAGCCATGGGAAAGTGAAAAACAATACGGGGCCAAAATTTATAAATTAAGCGCCTATACAACGATCAGTAAAATTACGAAAAAATTCAAAGAAGAACAACGTCAGATTATACTGTGCAAAATTATCGTCACTCTGATTCTGATTATGCTTTTTGCGCTCTTGCTTGCCAAGTTCATTAACCTTGGCGACATGGGTGAAATCCAACGCATCACAGGAAGCGACGAATTTTATCAAAATGCCGGTGAAAGCCAGAGTTCAGATAACAGAGAATGAGCTGAAATAACTGGAATAAGAACAGCAAAAACTAAAGAGATGTTTTATTTCGCCTGAAAAATGTTTTGGAAATAAGTTTTAATGTTTTGGACTATAAGTATTTGATTGTCAAATTTCAGACTAAAGCTTACTAAAACATGAGCAGGCAAATTTTGAACTTAAACTTTAATTTTCGACATAAACTTTATCGGGAGGTCAATTTCTGGTTTTCCCTCTATCCAACTTCGCAAAATTATTATTTTGCGAAGTTGGAAATCTTGACCGAAGTAAATTCTGAACTCATGAAACTTTATTGTGGAAGCGTTTCCTGTGGCCTTCCCTGTTGATGCCAAAGCCATACTTGACCATCATGTCAACATCGCCTTTTTTAATAACATTGAACTAATATTGTGCAATTTTTGACTGCCTTCAATATGGCTCGTGCAGCTCGATATGGTTGCTTTGGCCGGTTTTTTTATAGTCGCAGCGGTGTTTTGAATCTGCTTTAACAACAATTGTTCCTGGAGGCGCAACAGCGGTAATGAATACCTCCCGGTAAGCGCCTCGAGATACGGTGATTTCTTTAAGCTCACCGTCTCCAGAATTGCCATCAGGGCAAAAATAGCTTAAGGTCACTTCCGCATAGCAGTAGAAATCCGGCGTTGGGCCTACTGTTGAGGCTGAAACTTTGTTTTTATACTTGCTTAATTGGGCAATTCCCGTTCCCCCTGCAATATAAAAATTCTGATATGCTGCGCAGACCGTCACAGTCATGAGCATTAAGGTTAAAAGCATAGCAAGTATAACAATACATTTTTTCATGGTACACCTCTTTTTAAACCTCGTTCCTTTCATTCCATTAGTCTGATCATTCCATATGTTTAAGAATACAGACTTTACGACTTAATGTAAGTATATAAGAAAATAGGTAAAAAAACACTTTTTTACGGAATTGAAGTTTATATCGTACTACTTATTTTTCCTGAACTTCTTTGCCGCTGAGTTGTTCGATATCTATTTCAAAGAGTTGGACTGCATTTCTCGACGCGTCTATTTCATCCATCACCATTTTCTCGTTCGGGTAATATTTCAGCGCGAATTGTTTCAAAACTTCCAGCGCTTGCTCCGTGTTTTCCATTAAATGACAGCGGCCAAAAATGACGGCGCTCTGCACAAAGGGAGCCCATGCTTCTTCTTTAACCATTTCCTGACCATATACACTAAAGCAAACTTTCTCAGATCGCTTTAAAGCATCATATTTATGTCCCCTCTTGGCTCCGTGAAAAAATATTTTTTGTCTGGCCTCATCATAAAGAAAATTTATGGGTAAGGCATAAGGATAGCCTTCATCTCCATTTACGGCGAGAATCCCTATCCTGGTTTCTTTGAGAAGTTTATTTGTGAGTTCTGCACTCATTTTATTTTTCTTTTTGCGTATGTCTCTAAACATATACGGTTCCCCCCCTCATCTGAATTTTTATGCTATTAAGGCAGATCGAGCTCAGCGGCTTTTCTTCGAATGTTCCCACTGACTGACATGCCGGTTTAATTTCATCACGAGTCGAAATATGGTGGAGGTCATCAGCATGCCAATGGCCAGCGTTGCCGTGATGGCCAGAGTCTGGCCTCCGATCCTTGCGCCCAGGGAGTTGTTTCCGGTCACAAAAGCGACCATGGTTTCGTAGATGCCCTGTCCCGGGACCAGAGGCAGCATGGCGACAATCAAAAAGACAGTTGCGGGTTTTTTGAGCAGGCGGGCCATGACTTCAGCATAAATGGAGCTGAGGATGGTTCCAATCAAAAAGGGCAGCAAGTAGTGTACATCAGGTATGAGAAGGATGAGCTTATAGCCGACCCAGGAAATGGCTCCGCCGAGGCTGGTCAGAAATAAGGTCTTTCCGCGCAGTTCAAAAACCATGGCATAAGCGAGTGAAGCTATAAAGGCGGCGATGGCAGCTTGTAGGATAAACATGCTTCTTCCCTCCTCCCTGCCTTACATGCCGCCCCAGTGATTCAAGAGACTGAGGGCAAGGCCTGATCCGATGGCGATACTCATGGCCACAAGAATTGTTTCGAGTAACTTGGTCAGTCCGGCGAGATAATCTGAGGCAATGATGTCGCGAATGCTGTTCATGAGGGCGATGCCCGGGAAAAGATACATAAAAGAGCCGGCAACGATGAAATTCATTTCGTCTGCAAGCCCCAGATAACGGCAGGGCCAGGCCAGAAAGGTCACGATCATGCCGCCGATAATATTCACAAAAATACGGTTGGTCTGTTCTTTGTAAAATAGCTCTAGAAGAAGGCGCAGAACGACATCAATGCCAAAGGCATAGGCGCAGGCCGCCAGACTGCCCTTGAGCAGAAAGGTAAAACCGAAACCGACAAGACCACAGATTAGAACTTGAGCGGGAAAAGAGTAGGAAGGCAGAGCATCAATGGCTTCAATTTCTTTTAAGGCCTGTTCAGGGGAGGGCTTTTGCTCACAGATTTGCCGGGTTTTTGCATTCAGAAGGTCAATTTTACGTAAATTATCACTCCTCATGTGCAAACGTTTCTGTGCCGAGAATTCTTTTCCGCTGGGTCCTGTGAAAGCCAGAGAAATATAATTGGCCACCGCAAAAACCTCAACATCCGTACAGCCGTAGGCGTTAAGCAAATAACTGCAACTCTCCTCCACGCGATAGGTTTCCGCGGCACATTTTTGGAGATAATGACCCAGAGTAATGACGAGTTTCAACAGTTGCTCATCAAAAAGTTCCGGACTGATCGAGTTTTCCTGTGCACGAGCTGCACTGATGCTCTCACTGTTTTGGCTCACTTCGCTCACGTCTTTCTGCCTTTTCCTTTGTGTGATCTATCAGCTGTCCCGTTGCATGAGCACCGGATCAATCAGGATATTCTCCATCTTTTGCTGCTTCTTCCCTTCACTTCCCTCTTCCTGCGCAGCTATGCCGGCATTCAGGAGTTCCACTGCCTTGCGTCCAAGCAGATCGCGCGGTTGACGCACTGTGGTGAGACGAATCATGGGCAGAGAGGCAAAATAGATGTCGTCGTAGCCAACAATACCGAATTTTTCCGGGCAATCGAGATGGTGCTCGCGCGCATATTCGAGGACCCCTAAGGCGATATAATCGTTGCCACAGAATACGGCGTCGGGCATACTCCCCTTTCGCGCGAGGGCTTCAATGCGCTCGTAACCACTGCGGAAATCAAAGCCGCCCTGCGTGATATATTCAGGAAAAACCGGCAGATTATGTTTTTCCAGACATTCCTGCCAGCTCATCTGGCGAATCTGGTTGGCTGGAGAGGTGCCCTGGCCACCCAGGTAGGCAATGCGGCGAAAGCCCCTGGAAATCAGATGCTCGGTGGCCAGTGCCGCGCCTTTACGGTGATTGATCTCGATGTAACTGCATTTATCGTCTGTGGGATGCCAGAGGACGACCAGCGGGATGCGTATGCTCTCGAAGGTTCCTGGCTTGTAAAAGGCCGTTGGTTTGATGATGACCCCAGCCACCCGCTGCTCTTCCATCAGGTGAAGCATTTCCTGCTCTTTTTTGGGATCCCAGCCGGTATTGCAGACCATGGTGGTATAGCCGTCAACTTGGGCCGCTTCACTCACAGCTCGAGAAATATCGGCAAAATAAGGATTTGAGACGTCGGGAACGATCAAGGCAATAATATTTGTTTTACGGTTCACCAGTGAACGGGCAATCATATTCGGCTGATAGCCCATCTTTTCAGCCAGTTCCAGAATTCGCCTGCGTGTTTTTTCGTTGACATCGCTGCGCTGATTGAGCGCGCGGGAGACTGTGGCATAAGACACGCCGGCTTCTTTGGCAATATCTTTAATGGTAATCATGCAATCTTCTCTTTCCCGGCTTTCAAACGTAAAAAGCAGAGTTTATTTATGACTGATATAGCCGTCATGAACTAAAAGTTCTGCAGTGAGAATACTCCCACCGGCAGCTCCACGCAAAGTATTGTGTGAAAGGCAGGTGAATTTATAATCTAAAATCGCATCTTCCCGCAGATTACCGATGGTGATCCCCATGCCCCTGCGAGACAGCACATCCAATTTGGGCTGCGGACGGTCATCTTCTTCCAGATAGCGTAAAAAAGGCTTGGGTGCGGAAGGCAGATCGATTTTCTGGGGGTAAGGCAACCAGTTGCGCCAGCGTCGCAGTATTTCATTGGCATCGCAGTTCTTGCGGAAACGCACAAGAACCATGGCAAGATGACCTTCCTGCACGGGAACCCGGGTACACTGTCCGGAAAAGAGCGGCTTTTCTGCCATACGAATTCCCTCTTCAGTGAGTTCGCCCCAGATTTTCAGCGGTTCCAGCTCGGTTTTTTCCTCTTCACCACTGATATAGGGGATAACATTCCCCTGAATTTCCGGCCACTCCTCCAGTTTTCGCCCAGCTCCGGAAACAGCCTGAAAGGTCGTGACAAAAACCTGTTCAAGACCAAGGTCTCTGAGCGGCGTGAGGGCAGGCAGAAAACTTTGCACAGAACAGTTCGGCTTGGTGACAATGAAGCCACGATGGGTTCCCAGGCGCTTTTTTTGCTCTTCCAGAATTTGCAGATGTTCTGGATTGACCTCGGGGATGATCATGGGCACATCGCTTGTCCAGCGATGTGCTGAATTGTTTGAAATCACCGGAATCTCCTCAAGAGCAAGGCTTCTTTCCAGAGTGATCAGTTCTTCTTTCTCCATATCGACCGCACAGAAGGCAAAATCCAGCTCTTCACAAAATTCGTGCAGTTTCTCGCTCGGGAAAATACGTAAATCTCTGGCGTTAGCCGGAATCGGTACAGGTAGCTTCCAGCGTCCCTCGACAGCTTCTGCGTAGGTCTTGTCTGCTGAATGAATACCCGCAGCCAACGCCCCAAGTTCAAACCAGGGATGATCTTCCAACAAGGCCACAAGACGCTGCCCAACATAGCCGGTCGCCCCGACAATTCCAACTCTGAACTTTCTTTTCAAGAGAAAACTCCTTTCACAGGGCTTGCAGTCCACATCACGAAACTGCGCTGACACTCGCAGATCCCTCAGGCCGATATAAAAGTTGAAGAATGCCTGCAGGGCTGCAGGGCGAAATAAAAAATCGACCGGTACCCGCAGATCTGCAGGCCGCTTTAACGAAAACAGCCTGTACTTCATTATTTTAACATAAAAGCCCCTTCGCCTCTGTTTTCTCTTCCTGTAAAGGGCTTGCAACATGCTCCAGTTATAATGAATTAAAAATGAGCGTTAATGGCTTGGCTGGCAAGAGCTGCAGCCAAATTGCGGACCATGAAAACCCGGCGATCAGGTCTCTGCTGCCGGGCAGAATCATGAAAGGTTAAGGATAAAAATTGAGCCAGGATCGGGAAAATACCAGACCTGTCAGCGATAGCTTCCATTGGCTGGATGAATTTCTCAGCTACTTTTCCGGCGTGCGCGAGCGCTCAGCAACCACCATGCGTGAATATCATTATGATCTTCGCCTCTTTTTCCGCTGGTATAAAAGGACAAAGGGCCTTTGTCCCGCCCACACAGAACTGGCGGACATCGACCTCGAAGATATCGACGAAAATCTGCTGCGCGAGGTTACACTCGGCGATATCTACCGCTTTATCTCCTGGCTCAGTCTGGAGCGAAATAATGGCCCAGCCGCAAGAGCCAGGCGGGTCTCTTCTCTGCGAGCTTTTTTCAACTTCCTCAGCAACAAGGTCCATGTGATTGACACGAACCCCACGGCCGAGCTGGAAGCGCCAAAACAGATGAAATCCCTCCCCAGATTTCTTGATCTGGAGGAAAGCACTGCTCTGCTTCGCTCAGCTGCCGACGAGGACACGCGCCTGGGAACCCGTGATTACTGCATTCTGACCCTCTTCTTAAACTGTGGCATGCGACTTTCTGAACTTGTTGGTATCGATGTCGATGATATTCGCGGCGAGCGCCTCAGTGTCATTGGCAAAGGCCATAAAGAGCGCACAGTTTACCTCAACGAGCTATGCATCGAAGCTCTGACGGAGTGGCTGGAAGAGAGAGTTCCCGGAAAAAAGCCGGACGAGAATGCTCTCTTTATCAGCCGGAATGGGCGGCGCATTTCCCAGAGGGCCGTCGAAAATGTCGTCAAAAAATATCTGCTGAAAGCCGGGCTTGATCCCAAACGCTATTCCGCTCATAAACTTCGTCATACCGCTGCAACCCTGATGTATCAGTACGGCCAGGTTGACCTGCGCAGCCTGCAGCAGATCCTGGGACACGAATCGGTCGCCACCACGGAGATTTATACCCATATTAACGATAAAATGCTGCAAAAAGCGGTCGCACAAAACCCGCTGAATCAGCTGCGCAAGCAGGACTTATCTCAGGAAACTGAAAAATCAAAAGAATCTGAACCTTCTGACTGAAATGAACGTGCCGCCGGCCACTTCATGGTCGCTCGTGGCGGACTTGTTGCCGACTACAACGACCCCGTCAATATGCTTGAGTGCTGGGGCAGCCAGAGCAACATGAACGACGCGCAGCTGGGCAAATAAGCTGGAGAAGAGCCTCTTCCTTTACAGTATCCGAAAAAGCCTTGAGAAAATTCAATGTAAAAAGGGAGCTGACTCGTTACACTTTCGTGTTTTGAGTCAGCTCCCTTTTTTGCTGAAAATTTCGAGATGATTAACCTAATTTACGCATTTAAAACATAAGTATATTACTTAAACCATGAATATTATTTCAATCTAAATCAGCAGATATAGGGAAATGGCTTCAACTCTCAAAGCATGTAGTCCAGAGCCAGATCAGCTCAAATCCAAACTTAGACCCTCAGCAATGTGCATGATAACAGTCATTTGACGTCGAAATTACCTTTGATCAAAGGCTTTTAAACTAATATTAAAAGGCAGATCCATGCGAGTATATAGAAATATCAATTTGTGCAATTGCACAAATTTAATATTTAAGATCGTACTGTCAAAAATTTTTTACACTGTTTTTTACAGTTTGTCCCTAATGTTAATAATTTTTGACAACAAAAAAGATATTTTTTCTTGACATCTATTTTTAGTCGAATTACCTTTAAATTAATCATTTGAATGAAGATATTCCCCGGGGTTTAAACGACATGAATGACACGAGCTTGTACCAGAAGATTCGAGATGCGCGCAAAAAGATTGGTATTTCTCAGACGGAACTTGCTGCTTTGCTTAAAGTCAGCCGACAGACTGTTTCCAACTGGGAAAACGGGGTTACTGTACCTGATGCAACTACCCTCGAAAGGATAGCTGACCTTCTGCATGTTTCGATTTCCTCTTTATTAGGCAATATTCCTGGTGAAGGGGAAGAAGAAAGCAAAGCAGTCATCAAGTCAGAAATGGATTCTGAACCCATGTTGAGTCAGGAAATAATAGCTCAGCAGCTATCCCGATTAAATGAACTTTATGCAGAAAGGCTTGTACGTGAACAAGAACAAAAAGAGACGCTAAAGAGATATCTGCACTACGCTGTTCTGCTGATCATCATTCTGGCTCTCCTATTTTTGCTGATGCCCTTTGTCCGTTTCTGGTATATGAGCGCAAAAAAAGGGGAAATGAGGCCCTTGCAAGAAGAAACGGTGAACGTTGAGATACCCTAGGAGGAACTCAGAATGAAAAAAAGAATTGGTATGCTTTTCCTTGTAAGTATGATTCTATTCACATTTGCATTACCGGCTCAGGCCATCGAACAGAATACAGGAACTTTCATCTTGAATACAGACGTTTGTCTCAGGCTCAGTCCTGAGCAGCAGTTTGTAGAAAAAATAATACAGATAGACTCTGGACACTATCTTATAGTCAGACTAAAAGAAGAACAATCTGACGAAGTGATGCGTTCAACTATACGCAGAACACTAACTTCTGAGTATGTTGTAAAAAATGTAACCGGGCGCGTTATTGGAACCTTAACTGTTAAAGGAACATTTGATACAAATGGGAGCTCATCTGTGCCTTATAACGTTTACGGCTACGGCAGTGTTGTTGGGTACGACGTGCAAAATACTGAAAACAGCATGGGTAATCCGGGAAGCAGTTCCTGGGTAAGTTCAACATTAGTCTGTGTGCCGCAGGATTATCTGGCTGATTTTACCAGAACTTGTACTATTACCTGTGATGCCAACGGCATAAGTCATGCTTCGTGGAACTAAGAGAAACAACATTCAAAATTTTTTAGAGGTTTTTCCTGACCTGGCCAGTCGGGTAAAAACAAATATTATTTCCCGTCGCTCAAGGCAGATCATAACTGTCAGAGCATAGATTTTAAAAAAGCGCGTCTTGACATGCTGTACAAAGAAAAATCTCTACTTTGAAGAAAGTGAGGTTCAGGAAGATCATTAGTCAAAAACGACCACATGAATAAGGAGCTTAGACCTATGAAAAATAAAACTTTATTTTCAGTGATATTCATTTTAGCCATTGTCATTGCCACAATGCCGATAGCAGTTTTAGCTGCGGTCGTTGATACAGAAAGCACTCCTGCTGGAATATATGGCACATTAACTGGCACTTTAAGTGAATACGGCTATTATACAACTTCGGTGATACAGAATCCGGATTTAGCCCAGCTAACTATTAGTGGATTATTTCAGAATATAAACGGGCAAAATATTGGTGTACAGAATAACCTTTACAGTGCACGTGGCGAAAGATTTTTTCCAGGAACTTGGAATTATATACCCGCGGGAACTTATACCATGTATGGTACACATGGTGTTCAGGGTGGAACACAGTCTCCTACAGGATATGCAGTTTATACGATGATTACACAAATGACGTCGTCAAACTAATCTAAATTTTATGAGGTACCAGCCTACTGATGGTTGGTACCTCACTATTTTATTGATAGTAAATAGCTATTTTTAACAGAGAAAGGAGGCCGTTATATGCACATGAAACGATTTGTTGGCGTTATGCTTGTGATAGGCTTGTTTTCGACCTGCATGGCAGCATGCAAATTTGATGATGTAAAAACAAGAGATACAGAAAAAACAGATCTTAAACCGCAGGAAAAAATGATTGCTGCGAGCACAAAGTTTCAGAATCCGTTTAAAGGTAAAGAAGCCATTTTAGGTAAAATTGGTCATGGTGCTGTTAATGTTCAATTCGACCAAAATAAAAAGAGACTGCCTTTTGAGTACAATGGGCAAACTTTTACCATGGACTATAGGATTATGGCAAGTGGCGTTGCATTAAACAATGGACTCCTTGTGTTTTTGAAAGGCATACCTCAACTATATCAAACAGACCAGACTCAGGACTTAAAATGTTTTCATACGTTTCACCTGCAGGAAGAAAACAAAGAATTACCATTTAAGATTACATTTACCCCTGGTACCGGGAAAAAAGGAGAAACAGCGTTATGTACTGTTGTATCCATCACAAATCCAGAGTTCAAACCTGATCTGAAAGAAACCCAATCTTATGGTATTTTCCACCAGAGCTTACCCGTTCAGCACCTGATTCACTTTAATAGTGATCCTCCGAAAATCGAGATACCAGATACATTTGTTCATGCCGACAATATCCACTGTGAAACACTTGAACTCACAAAAAACATTGTCCAAAAGATTCAAATGGGAAACATACAGGAAGTTAATATAGATACGTTTAACAAGGACGAAAAATATCAAATATACGTCAATGGTATTGCTGGTCCCTTAGAAGATATTGCCTACCAGCCTGAAGACCCCCTGGATGTTGAAGTTTTTTTTGCAGGTCGTGAAGGCAAGCCATGGGCCTTCTCTTTTTTCCTGGATCATGAGCCTGTAGTATTTAAAGAATCACTTGCTCTTACTTGGAATTCAGCAAAAGGAAAGGCGTTGCACATCACTTTTACTATAAATCCATCTAAACTAAGCAATGCAGAAACTTTTTACATGATCGCGGCACCCATGGAAGATTGCCCCAATGAGGATTATCCTCCAGTTTTGAGTAAAACTTTGTCGATACTTTTACATAAAGTTTACAACAAATGATATCCTCAGCTTTTTTTGAAAGGTAAATCCTCATGCTGCTTTTTCAAAATGTAAGTAAAAATTACCGTCATACCCAGGCACTGCGAAATTTTACGGCAGATCTGGATCATGGTATTTATGGACTTCTGGGTCCCAATGGTGCTGGAAAAACAACCTTAATTAAGATACTGGTGGGTATTCTGCGAGCCAATTGCGGCCAAATATTTTACCATAACGAAGCGGTTCAGCATTTGGGAGTAGACTTTCTTGCTCACATCGGCTATTTGCCACAAAACGCCGCTTTCTATCCGGATTTTCGTGTTGATGAATTTTTGCTTTATATGGCCGCCTTAAAAGGTGTCTCACCCAAGATAGCCCAAACGCGTTCACTGGAATTACTAGATCAGGTGAATCTGTCTGATGCTGCTCAAATTAAGATCGGTGAAATGTCTGGTGGTATGCTCCAGCGTCTTGGTATAGCTCAGGCGATGATTAACGATCCGGAAATCCTTGTGCTGGACGAGCCCACAGCAGGGCTTGATCCCAAAGAGAGAATTCGTTTTCGTAATATTATCTCCGCTTTGGCGGGTGAACGCTTGATCCTGCTCTCGACGCATATCGTTTCAGATATTGAGTCCATTGCGACGCAGGTTCTGCTGATTCGCAAAGGACAGCTTATTTTACAGGGTTCACCCAAAGAACTTGAAAAGAAAATGGACGGCAAAGTATGGCAGGTTGAAAGCAGCGAGGAAATGGCTCGGAGATATGCTTTAGACTATAACGTCTCCAACATTTTCCGCGAGGATGAGCGGTTATTTGTTCGCATTCTCTCAGATGAAAAGCCTCATCAAAATGCTGTCGCGTTAAACGCTAATCTAGAAGACGTCTTTCTCTTTCATATTGAGGAGTCGTGAGCCATGAGACAGGATATCCTATATTTTGAACTTCGCCGACTGTTTGCCTCAAAGGTTTTTCTGCTGCTTGTGCTTTTCTTATCCGCATTCAACGGGATAAAAATTTATGGCACCTATCTCGAAAATGAACAACTTCACAATTTGTCAGAAGCAAATAACCTCGTCATAAGCGCCTACAAAAAGCTCAACGCTCAATTTGAGGGAGAATTAACAAATAAAAAAATCTCATTTTTTATGAACCAGTACTATCGGCCTGTCGTAGACCAGATTGCTGATTTAACAGCCAGCGTCAACAGCGACTCAGGTGTAGATCTTACTACAAATCCTTACATCGATAACATTTTGATTTCACAATTCTTTTATGCCCCTATGCAGTACGATTATTTATATGCTTTTAAAAGTGCTGATACGGCAGAACGTGCAGAATACCAAACAGCCCTCACCGGGAACAGCTTTCAGAAAACTAAGTACACACGTATTATGGAACGGTTTAGGGGGAGAACTATAAGAGAATTTCATCATGTTGATAATTTTGAATGGTATTTTACACACTGTTTTTCAACATTTCTGCTACTGTTCTTTTTGCTATATGGTTTAAGCAGGCTAATGATCAGTCATGACCATATGGAGATGGAAGCACTTGTGCTTACAACACCACGTGGTGGTCTACCAAGAATACGAGCGAAGCTTGTTGCCATGACGATCTTTATGACCGTACTGACGATTTATTTTTCCTGCCTTGATGTTGTGACTTTTTCCTTAGTTTTCCCGGAGATAAAGCATTGGCAAATGCCCTTATTTAGTCTGAGTTCTTGTTCCAACACTCCCTTGAATATCTCACTTTGGCAAGCGGGTCTATTATCGCTGTTCTATAAATTGCTGGGGATCCTGCTTCTTTCTTATTTTTTCATTCTATTTGCCGAATGTGTACGCAGTGTTTTTTTACCCCTGATCGGAATCAGTCTATTTATGGCAGGGATGACGGTGGCCACCGAATTAAGTATTGGAACCCATCAATGGTTTCTACGTCTGATCAATCCAATGTCCTATTTGATTTGTAATATCAATTTTTTTGCAAGCTCAGAGGTCTTTCCCCTCTTTAATAAACCACTGTTTATATATGAAGCGGCTCTTTTCTTTGGCCTTTTATTATTAATTCTGCTTACTGCTCTGATTTTCCTTTTCAGTCGGCAAAGCCTGTGGCGAAAAAGCATCACATCTGAATATCTCAGGAATAGCAGTCAACGAAGAAAAAAAGTCATCGTTCAGTAAGGAGGCAAGGTATGAATCTGATCCTGAGAATGGAATGGAAGAAATTATGGATCAAGCACAATGCCTGGCTATTCGTGTGCTCGTTTAGTCTTGTCCTTATTCTTAGCTGGCAAAATAGTATACACGAGGTATATCAGGGTAAACCCAGGGATGACGCTTATTTTCAATATTTGGATAAAGTTGAAGGAAAGTTGTCGGACAACAAGGAAGCCTTTCTCGAAAAAGAGGCTATCACACTTAATACGGTGCTCAAAGATTTGGATCAGCTCTACACAGATTATTATGACAATAAAATAAACGAAAAAGAATTTAGGGCAAGGAAAAGTCAGCTGCTCCAAAGAGCCAGTGGCAAAAGTGGTTTTGAGCAGATATTTAAACAGTATTTGTATGCCCGGGAAAATAAAGAAAACCGTTATATCCTCGATGACCGAGCGTGGAGCCTTTTATTGAGTTCAGTAAATATTGATTATTGGTTGATTCTTATCATCCTGCTTACTATCATTCCCCTATTCGTCCAGGAATATGAACATGGAGTGAGCGATTTAAATCACAGCACCAGGCTAGGAAGCAGAAAACTGGTAGAAAATAAACTCTTTTTTACTCTGAGTCTGAGCGTATCGTTTTGTATTGCTTTTTATTTTTTTCGTCTGCTTTATTTCTACCTGACCTGCGGGCTGAAATATGGGAACTATCCCATTCAAAGCCTGATGGATTTTGCTACTTCCGGGAAAAAGATTAGTATTTTGGGAGCGTATTTTCTACTTTCAGCCTTAAAGTCTTTGGCTTTTATTTCGTTTGCCCTATTGTTAGCATTCTTTTCTGCCCTCTTTAAAAAGTATGCGCCGACGCTTTTCTGTGGTTTGGCTGTTATCATGCTTCCCCAGTTTATTCCGGCTAAATCTCCTTTGTTTTATATTCTTGCTTTCCCAAGTGGTTTCATGCTCGCTGAAGGCTTTTTATACGGAAATCAGATCGAAATAGACCCTTTCAGCGGAGAAGAAATGATCGCCCGTAAAGAGATTCCTATGATTTATCTTTATTTGACAATTGGTATCTATCTTCTGTCCTGTGTACTCCTTTTTTTCGTCACAAGGTATATGGAAAGCAATGTTTTTGTTCGTAAAAAGCTGCTTAAAAAGATGCCTCTGCAGATAAAAATATCCAGATTTATCATTCTCCTGCTATTCGTGCAGTCCGTTTTTCTTGTCGGATGTCAGAACAGGCAATCCTATTCAATTGAAGAAGGTAAAGGGCAAACTTTTTACTACAATATGACAGATCGAGACATCCGTGCCGGAGATTATTCCTTTTCCTTTGAGGATCCAGGTGACGGGAAATCAATGTGTATTATCAAAAGAAATGATAAGACCCATAAAGAAACGAGAGTAGACTTTGATCCAACCTTCCCTTTGGATTCAACTCATAATCATTTATTTTGTGATGGCCAAAAACTCTATATTACCGTGCCAAGTTCCACAAAACTGAACGGAACGACGACTAACCACAGCATTGGAAAAAGATACAAACCAAGCAGAAATTTTTTAAGCATATATTCCATTGATCTTTTTACCAATAATACACGCCTGATTTTTGAGAAAAACCTTGATCCGGAAACCTTTATTTTTTTCTCAACCTTTTCATTTAGCTCCGCACTTTCTTCAGAGCTGGTATTTATACAAGGCGCAAATATATGGATCAATGATGACTATATCTTTTTTTTGACAGACGTACTCTGGCAGTATGATCGAAAAACAGGAGAATTTCAAAAACTAAAGATTCCTCTGAGCCGTCATAATGTCGCATTTGATGGAAAGAAGATTCATTATATTGACGAACAGTTCCGCTTGTCCGTTTATGATCCGTCAAGTGAAGAATATTCGTCAAATCCTGATCAAATTGCCCTTGATTTCATTTTACGTCCGGAAGGTATTTATTTTCTAAACCGCAAAGATGGCAACCGTTTATTTTTTAAGGCCGTAAAATCTGAAACCGCAAAGCGCATTCTGAATAAGCCACTTCTTGCTATCTGGCAGGATAATGGAGACATTTTCTACATGGAAAAAAATGACTATGAGGAAAAGAAACTCCCCGAAAAGTTTTATCCGTAAAACCAAGATGGCCATTTCTAAAGCCATAGTGAATTCACGTAAACTGGTCGTTATGACTGAACCACAAGTTCCTCAAGAGAAACTGTATAACAGGAGAAGCCTATGAAAAAAGAAAAACAATCAATGCTATTAATTAATATTGCTTCAATTGTGAGCTTTTTATTACTCATCACGAGCTGCAGCTCAATGACGGATTCACCAGAGCCTCATTTCCCTACGATAAATCATCCAGCGAGTTCAGCCTCTACAAAAACCAAAGCTACGGGTCAACCTGTATCACCAGCATCCGTGCAGGCAGAGAATCCTGCTCAAACAATAATGCAAAATCATCATCAAATGCTTACCGATCCCGCAATTGCAGTAAATAATCTGCTGCAGATCCTTAAAGATATTAAAATCCATGGCAAGACCACTAAAGGCATTTTCTTTACTGGCGATCATACTCTTCTGATTTTGTCTGACACTGAAGGATACCTGGTTGACCTTGATGAAGCCCAGGTGGTCAATGATCTCTCTCTACCTGCTTCTTCCGTTGATTTTAGAGTCAAACCTACAACCAATGGTTTCGCTCTGTTTTATTTGCAAATGCGTCCAAACTCCAATGAAACTGTTGACATGCAAACGGCAGAAAATACGTCAGCTTTTCCGGCTGTTGTCTGCACCTTATTTGACAAAAAAGGTCATCTTGAAAACAGTTTTAATTTTAATCAGATTGCAGATAGTTACAATCTGCCATCTCCTCCGATATACCCCATGTATACAGATATATCTCAGGATTCTGAGAGCTTTTTTTTGTGTAATATGGACAGTATATGGGCATTCAACCCAAGGCAAAGTGAAATTTCCCTGCTTGCTTCAATTCAGCAAGCGAAGCCAGCTGAAGTATCAGGCATGCTGGGATTCTCGCAAATAGTTGTGACCAGTGATAATCAATCAATCGCCTTTCTTGGCAGCAGCGCGGACATAAATGGCCAGACTGAAAATGAAAATCGATCTTTTAGCACTATTGGTTTAATCCCTTTGAATAATACAAGTCCTGTTATTCATCCCCTCCCCCATTTTGCCATTAATTCCATCATGGTTTCCCCAGGTCTTATCTTCTCAAAACTGGACTTTGCCCATATTTCTTCTGGAACAACAAAGAGTGAAACCTCAATTCTTATCATGAAAGAACAAAACGGAGAACTGATTCACTTTCCCGCAGCAAATGCCCCCCTTGAAGAAAGTACACATGTATTTTCTTCCGTTCAGGGGAAATTTTTCGCGACACTTGAGCCCCTTGAAAATAATATCCTTAAAGCGGTTCACATTTATTCATCTGAAGACGGTTCAATGATTAAGTCATATATCCTAGAAGGTGAACAATACGGCAAATATCATTATGCGGACAACTTGATTATTTTGGATGATTTACGGCTATGTATCTTTACCTGTCCCATTTCATCCAAAAGTGATCAGGAGGTATTGTATTTCAGATTTTAGATTAAGTACTAACAAATCTTACTTAATCCGTAACCGTCAAACCTGTGGGCTATAAGTTGGTATCTGCATTTGTGAATGAATCGCCAACCCGTCAGGTGGAACCTCAGACCAGTGTCAAAGAAGTCAACACAGAGCAGGTCATTCCGTACTCTGAACCTTCTGCTTCTTCTATGATAGCTCCTGAGCATCAGCAAAAGAATGCAGAAAAATTCCCATCTGAGAATGACGCCGCAATCAGCCTATGAACAGCTTGTGCTGAGCCTGGATTTTTTGATGAAAGCAAAGCACAGTCGGCTTTTCCGGAACATGTCTGGAAAAAGAGCACGGAAAGTTCAGAATATTGCTCCATTTTTTACGGTGAAAGAAGGAAAAGCGGAGAGAGTATGAGGTCGTGAAGAAAGATGTTTCACGAACGCTGGAGACTTTGAAATTGTCAAAGCAGGAACCTCCACTTACCATGTATTTGATACAATTAAAAACGGTGGTTATTTATTCTAGTCAAGCGAGGAGCTCCCCTGACTTCTAACCTACAACAAGTTTACTCTGTTGCTCCTTTGTCTTTAATTGACTTCGCTTTTGCTGACGAGTTAATATTATTAGGAATTCTAATTATTCTTGCACCTTAAAATAATGAAAGGATATCTATCTTCTTTTTTATTTCGTGCAAAAATTCTGAGAAGCATCATCAAAGGAAAGAGGTTTGTAATGGACATGAAGACAAAGCGTTTTCTGGCACTTGTGATTGCCGCATTTTGCCTTTTCACTTTTCTGGCGGCCGCCTGGCCTGTCCAGGTAGAGGCAAAGGTCGAACTTCCGGACTGGAAGCCCTATGACGAACTCATTGATAAAATAAAAAACGAAGTGGATTTTGAAAAGCGTGAGGCCCTTCTGCATCAGGCGGAGGATATGCTGATGGATACTGGAGCCTGCATCCCCATCTACTATTACAACTCGACTTTTATGGCGAAAGAGGATTTGCAGGGCTATTACGTCAATCCATACAATATTCTTTATTTTGGCCAGGCTGAATGTGATGATCGTAAAGAACTGAATCTTTTCCTCGCGGAAGAACCGGAAACCATCGATCCTTCTCTGAATACTGCGGTCGATGGGAACTGCCTGATTGTGAATTTGTTTGCTGGACTTTTCACCTACAATAAAGACAAAGAAATTGTCCCCGATCTGGTGGACAGCTATGAAGTCAGTGATGACGGTCTGGTCTACAGTTTCCATTTGCGTCCGGACTTAAAGTGGTCTGATGGCAGCCCTCTGAACGCCAACGACTTTGTTTACACCTGGAAGCGTGCAGTAAACTTTTTGACGGCTGCGGATAAAGCTTATATCTTCAATATCATTGAAGGTTATCCCGAGCTTCCGCCAGAATACCTGCCTAAGGAAGATGGGACACCAGGCAAGGAAATCAGCCCTGAATTTGCCGATGAGATGGCGGACAAACTGAATGTTCATGCTTCGGAGGATGGACAGACGCTGACCGTCAAACTTAAAGTCCCATGCCCGTATTTCCTCGACCTATGTGCCTTCCCCAGCTTTTTCCCCGTACAGAAGGCCAGTGTCGAAAATGCCAAAGGCTACCGGGATGAAAATGGGAAAATCATCAATCCCGGGAGTTGGTGCAGCGATGCAGGCTTTGTCAGCAACGGACCTTTTTTCATGAAGGAGTGGAAACACAAAGAATCCATGACATTCGAAAAAAATCCGAATTACCACCGTGCTGATGAAGTCAAAATAGAGACGCTCAATCAGATGCTCACAAACGATGTCGCCACGGCCTTCTCCGCCTACAAAGCCGGCGATCTGGACTTTAGCAATGGCATTCCCACTGACGAACTTCCGGCTCTGCTTAAAGAGAATAATCCTGAGGTGCACAAGGTTTCCCTTTTAGGCACCTATTACATCACCTTTAATGTGAAGTCCGATCTCTTTGACGGCAAAACCCTGGAGCAGGCCAAAGCCATGCGCAAAGCCATAGCCTGTCTGATTGACCGCGCTTACATCGTGGACACCGTGACGCAGGCTGGACAGATTTTGGCCAACGCCTTTGTTCCCGAAGGGATGAGTGATGGCCACGGTGGAATTTTCCGTGAGAATGACGAGGATTACAGCTATCCCGTCGCCGACGAAAAAGGCTACTACAGTCTTGAAGTGGATAATGACAAAGCCATCGAACTACTTAAAGAGGCTGGCTTTGAATTCGACGGAGATAAGCTCTCCTCTGCCACCCCGCTTCACCTGGACTATCTGACGAACAAATCTGAATCCCATCAGAAAATCGCCGAGCTGATCCAGCAGGATCTTGCCGAAGTGGGCATTACGATGACCATTGATCAGATGGACTGGGCTACCTTCCTCAATGAACGCGCCGCTGGCCACTTCATGGTCGCTCGCGGAGGCCTTGTCGCAGACTACAACGACCCCGTCAATATGCTTGAGTGCTGGGGCAGCCAGAGCAACATGAACGACGCACAGCTGGGTAAATAAGCTGGAGAAGAGCATCTTCACAGCTTAGCTTGTTTACAGTATCCGAAAAAACCTTGAGAAAATTCAATGTAAAAAGGGAGCTGACTCAAAACACGAAAGTGTAACGAGTCAGCTCCCTTTTTTACTGAAAATTTCGAGACAATTTATCCTCTTATCTTCGTTTAATTGATATTTTCCAGGAAAGCCACGTAGGCGCGGTAGGTGTTGTAGACATCCAGTTTGCTCGTCACCTCGAAGCAGGAGTGCATGGAAAGCACGGGCACGCCGCAGTCGAGAACCTGCATACCGGCATTAGCAAAGATATAGGCAATGGTGCCGCCGCCACCCTGGTCGACTTTGCCGAGTTCACCAATCTGCCAGGGAAGCTTTTTCTCGTCAAAAAGTCGGGTGACACTGTTCAGGTATTCTGCATTGGCATCGGTGGTGCCTCCCTTGCCCCTGGCTCCGGTGTACTTGCAGACGCCGATACCACGGCCGCAGTATGCAGCATTGAGAGGTTCCATAACCTCCGGATAATTGGGATCAAAGGCTGCAGTGACATCCGTGGAGAGCATGCAGCTGTTTTCTATGCAGCGCTGTTCATCGAGACGGCTAAGCTCTTTGCCGCTGACTCTGGCCTGCAATTCGTTCATCGCGAAGAAATAGAGCTGAGAATGTGCGCCGGTGTTGCCGTTACTCCCCACTTCTTCTTTATCAGAGAGAATGACCGCCTGGGTTTTGTTCTGAACTTTGGCGTCGACAAGGGCTTTGAGAGCGGTGTAGGCACAAACGCGGTCATCCTGACCATAAGCGCCGATAAAAGCGCGGTCAAGGCCGACGTCACGGGCTTTGCTGGCCGGAACGATCTCCAGCTCAGCCGAAAGCAGGTCACGCTCCGTGATGCCGTACTGCTCGTTGAGAAGCTGCAAAACTCCAAGTTTAAAGCGCTTTTCGATATCCTTATCGGGATGAGGATATCCGCCGATGAGCACGTTGAGCTTCTCCCCTTCAATCACCTCAGAGGCCTTCTTCGCCATTTGGTCCTTGCCCAGATGCGGCAGCAGATCCGTGATGACAAAAACAGGATCCTTCTCATCTTCGCCAATGCTGAGTTCCAATTTTTCACCATTCTTCAGCATGACGACGCCATGGAGTGCCAGAGGAATCGCTACCCATTGATATTTCTTGATCCCGCCGTAGTAATGCGTTTTGAGTAAGGCCATCTCGCTGTCTTCATACAGGGGATTCGGCTTCAGGTCAAGTCTCGGAGAGTCAATATGAGCGCCTACAATGGCCAGACCATCCGTTAAAGGTCCGTGCCCGACGACAGCGGCAAAAAGACCTTTACCGTGAATGCTGCGGTAAACCTTGTCGCCGGCCTTAAGCCTGTTCTGCGAGGACAGCTCAACAAATCCGGCTTTTTTCAGCATCTCCACAGCAAAATGGTGAAACTCGCGCTCGGTTTTTCCGGCGTTCAGCGCTTTCATATAATCTCCGGAAAATCCTTCAGCCGCTCTGATGCTGTGGGCATCGGCCAGTTCAGCCGCTTTTTTTGCCTCAAAGCAGAGCTTTTCGCAGATAGCGTTCTTTTTCTCTTTGCCACTTTCTTTTTTGGCTGTCATAAATAAAGTCCTCCTGCTGAAATGTGCTTTTATTTATTCTGCATCAGGTCTTTCTGCTCGTTCATGTATTCTGCGCGCTTGCTGCGGTAGACGGAACTTTCTTCTTCCTCTTCTTCATCAAGAATTTTGAACTGTGCCGCGCGTTCCGGCGTCATCATGTCGTGTTCTTCAAAGTACTTTTTAAGCGCCGTTTTGACAGCCTGTTCAGCCAGAATCGAGCAGTGCATCTTAATGGGCGGCAGGCCATCCAGAGCTTCCGCCACGGCCTTATTGGTCAGAACCAGAGCTTCATCGACAGTTTTTCCGATAATCATCTCAGTCGCCATGGAAGAGGTTGCAATGGCCGATCCACAACCAAAAGTCTTAAACTTGGCGTCTTTGATGATACCATCCTCAATTTTGAGATCCATCTTCATGATGTCGCCGCAGACTGGATTGCCCACGGTGCCGCTGGCATCTGCCTTTTCTATTTCTCCGACATTTCTCGGATGGAGAAAATGATCCATTACTTTTTCGCTGTATTCCAGTGCCATAATCTTGCTCCTTAATCTATTGTCCTGTTGAATCAGGGAATGAGACAGTTTTCAATTTCGCCTTTCTGAAAGGCTTCCCAGAGGGGCGACATCTGGCGCAGCCTCTCGATAATCTCGGGAAGGTCTTTTGCCAGAGCCTCAATGTCTTCTTTGGTATTATCCGAGCCAAGGGTGATGCGAATTGAGCCATGAGCTATTTCTGCCGGTAAACCGATGGCCAGAAGGACATGGGAGGGTTTAAGATCCGAAGAGGCACAGGCCGAACCCGAGGAAGTATCATAGCCCAGAGCATCCAGCATGAGCAGAATAGACTCTCCTTCAATAAACTCAAAGGAAAAGTTCATGTTGTTGGGCAGGCGATGAACCGGGTCACCATTGTAGCGGCTGTGCGGAATTTTGCTCAACAGTTCTTTGACAAGATACTCGCGCAGCTCCGTGAGCTTTGCCGTCTTCTCAGGCATCTCTGCCATAGCCAGTTCGGCGGCTTTAGCAAGACCGACAATATAGGGGACATTTTCTGTTCCCGCGCGTTTGCCGTATTCCTGAGCTCCACCATGAATTAAATTATCAATACGCACGCCACGGCGCATATACATAAGGCCGATGCCCTTGGGTGTGCCCAGCTTGTGGCCGGAGAAGGACATCATGTCGACACCCAGCTTTTTCACATCGATGGGAATGGCTCCAAAAGCCTGCACCGCGTCACAGTGAAAGAGAACCTGCTTTTCGTGGCAAATCCTGGCAATCTCTTCAACGGGCTGAATCGTACCAACCTCATTATTAGCCATCATAATCGAAACGAGAATGGTATCCTCACGAATGGCTGCAGCGACATCCTGCGGATTCACCCGTCCCAGCTCATCAACATCGAGATAAGTAATGTCGAAGCCCTGAGTTTTCAGCCACTCCATGCTGTGCAAAATGGCATGATGCTCAATTTTTGAGGTAATCAGATGCTTGCCTTTGCCGGCGAGTTTGAAGGACGTTCCCTTAATGGCCCAGTTATCCGACTCAGTGCCGCAGGAAGTGAAATAAAGCTCATTCGGGGCACAATTCAGTATATCCGCCAGTCTGGCACGCGCGTCAGCGACAAGATGAGCCGCTTCGTGTCCTTCTTTGTACAGTGAGGAAGGATTGCCATAAACATGTTTCATGACATCGTAAATCACATCGGCGACTTCCGGACGAACGGCTGTTGTTGCAGCATGGTCAAAGTAAATTCTATGTTGAGTTCTGTTCATAAATCTATACTCCCGATGGAAAAGCCCGAGGGGCCTTATTAACTAACTCTATTTTAGGATTTAGCGGGTAAGCGTTGAGTAACACGTGTTACATCAAAACAGGGGCCTCTTCAGCCCTTCTTCAGCTTATCTTTTGCTTTCTCAAGCTCTTCCAGCCAGGTGGCAAGACGTTTTTCCGAACCGAGCTGTCCCGGATGATAGTATTTTTTTCCGCGTAAAGCATCGGGCAGGTATTCCTGAGCCGAAACGTGCAGAGGGAAATCGTGAGAATATTCATAGCCCCTGGCATAACCCAGCTCGGCCATGCCCTCGACGGGCGCATTCCTTAGATGATAGGGAATCTCACCAATGTCCTTTTTGCGCACATCTTCAAGGGCGGCATCAATGGCCAGGTAGGCACTGTTAGATTTAGGTGAGGTCGCGACCAGGAGAACAGCTTCAGCGAGGATAATCCGGGCTTCCGGCATGCCGATCTGGGTGACGGCCTGCCAGGCAGCCATACAGATGGAGAGCAGCTGGGGATTAGCAAGGCCGACGTCTTCCGCCGCGCAAATGACAATACGGCGGGCAATAAAGGCGGGATCCTCTCCACTCTCCAGCATACGGGCAAGGTAATGAATCGCTGCGTCGGGTGCAGAGCCGCGCATCGATTTAATAAAGGCGCTGATCGTGTCGTAATGTGCTTCACCTTCATGGTCATAGCGCAAAACCGGCTCCTGCAGACAGTCTGAAAGTGTCTCCAGGTCCAGTCTGAGGCTGCCATCCTCAGCAGGTTTAGAGGAGAGCACGGCAAGTTCCAGAGCATTTAAGGCCACCCGGGCATCGCCGCGGGAGCCCCGGACAAGGAAGGTCTCGGCCTCAGGTGTCAGGCTGATCTGCAAATGTCCGTATCCCCGTTCCGGATCGCTCAGGGCTGCATGAAGAATCTCCCGAATATCTTCTTCTTCCAGAGCCTTGAGCTGAAAGACTGTGCTGCGGGAGAGCAGGGCCTTATTGACTTCAAAAAATGGATTTTCTGTGGTCGCCCCGATCAAAATGATCGTCCCATCTTCCACACTGGGCAGGAGAGCATCCTGTTGGGCTTTATTAAAACGATGAATTTCATCAATAAAGAGGAGAACTTTACCCTCAGGGGTGAGCAGTGGATTTCCGGCGTCTTCAATCACACGCCGTATATCAGCGATCCCTGAAGTGACGGCATTAAGACGCTTGAAGCTTCGTTCGGTTCCATTGGCAATGACCCGAGCCAGTGAACTTTTGCCGCTGCCCGGAGGGCCGAAAAGGATGATGGAACTGAGCTGATCGGCAAGAATCATGCGCCGCAGCATTTTTCCTTCCCCAAGCAATTGACGCTGGCCGAAAAATTCGGCCAGCGTCCTGGGTGCCATACGATAGGCAAGAGGTTCTTTTTTTCGGGAAACCTCAGTCATTGTGATTAAAGATTTTCGTAGAGCGGATGTTTTGCCAGAAGGTCGGCCACACGGCGGCTGATCTCATCTTTGTGAGCATCAAAATCTTTAATGGCCAGAGCGATGAAATCGGCAATTTCATCCATGTCAGCAACGCCAAGACCGCGGCTCGTCACGGCAGGAGTACCAATACGAAGACCCGAGGTGATGGTCGGTTTCAATTCATCGTAAGGAATGCCATTTTTATTCGTCGTGATATTGACTTCATCCAGACGCTCCTGCAGATCCTTGCCGGTGACGCCGGTTTCGCGCAGGTCAAGCAGAATCAGATGGTTGTCCGTGCCGCCGGAGCACATGTGGACGCCGCGCTTGTTGAGCCCCTCGGCCAGAGCTTTGGCATTTTCGACAACGTGCTGCTGATAGACTTTGAACTCGGGTTTAAGCGCTTCGCCAAAGGCTACGGCCTTAGCTGCGATAATGTGCATGAGCGGGCCGCCCTGCATGCCGGGGAAGACGGCCGAGTTAATCTTTTTAGCATATTCTTCCTTGCACATAATCATGCCGCCACGGGTGCCGCGAAGCGTTTTATGTGTGGTTGTGGTGACCACGTCGGCATAAGGCACAGGGCTGGGATGCAGACCCGCAGCCACGAGACCCGCGATGTGGGCCATGTCGACCATGAGCAGGGCGCCGCAGGCATCAGCCACTTCGCGGAATTTCTTAAAGTCAATGATGCGGGGATAGGCAGAAGCACCGGCGATGATGAGCTTGGGCCTGACTTCCATAGCCTGCTCCATCAGGGCATCGTAGTCGATCTGCATGGTGTCGCGGCGGACCTTATAGCCGTGTGCTTCAAAGTATTTTCCGGAGAAGTTAATCTTCATACCGTGCGTGAGATGGCCGCCGTGCGCCAGATCCATGCCGAGGATTTTATCGCCGGGGTTGAGCAGCGCAAAGAATACAGCCGTGTTCGCCTGTGCGCCGGAATGAGGCTGAACGTTGACATGTTCGGCTCCATAGAGCTTTTTCGCGCGTTCGATCGCCAGATTTTCAACGACGTCAACATATTCACAACCGCCGTAGTAACGTTTTCCGGGGTAACCTTCGGCATATTTATTGGTAAGCACTGAGCCGGCAGCTTCCATAACAGCGGGGCTGACGAAGTTCTCAGATGCGATCAGTTCAATTTTATTCTGCTGACGGTGAAGTTCGTTCATCATCGCTTCATAGACTTCAGAGTCTTGCTGTTTGATGTGTTCGTAAAGCATGAATTTTCCTCCTGTGGCCTTTATTCGGAACATTTTGTCTTCCTTATGGGAACTGACCTTCAATGTGAGGTCGCCGAAAAAGGTTTGTTTAATGATATTAATATTGCTTTTTACGCAAATTTTAACGATGTTTAGTATATCAGAAAATAAAAACAAGCAAAAGGAGCCGCAGAGTTTCTCTGGTTGATGTCAAGTTAAACTGAGATCTTTTCCCATCATATTCTCTCAGGGTCAGCCTGAGGGGGCGCTGTATGAGTGGAAGCTTGAAAGAACTAAATTAGCGTACTGCTTCAGTGAATTTTCCGTCCAGCCTCTAGGCTTCCAGGTTTTTCAGCTGAATCTGCAAGGCTTCGCTCTGGCTTACGGCAAGACGGGTGAGCGCCTCTACATCCAGTTTAGCCTCAGCTTTTTCGGCATTTTCAAGACTGGGATGAGTTTTCGGATGTTTGGCCACAAAAACCGTGCAGCAGTCCTCATAGGGCAGAATGGAGGTTTCAAAACTGCCGATATCCTGGGCAAGAGCCACAGTCTCATCTTTGTCGCAGCCAATAAGCGGTCGAAAGATAGGCAAACCTGCAACTGCATCCGTACATACCAGTGCCTCCAGCGTCTGGCTGGCAACCTGGCCAAGACTTTCCCCTGTAATAAGAGCTTTAAGTCCTCGCTCCCTGGAGATAGCCTCAGCGATACGCAGCATCATTCGGCGCATCACAATGGTCATCATATCTTCGGGAACCAGTTTGTTCATCGTGAGCTGCACCTCAGTGAAATTCACAATGTGCAAAGTCAGAGTTCCCGCATAGCGCGCGAGAATGTGGGCAAGATCGATCACCTTTTTCTTTGCATCCTCACCGGTGTAAGGCGGCGTATGAAAATAAATGGCTTCCAGTCGCATGCCGCGGGAAGCCATGCGATAGCCTGCTACAGGACTGTCTATACCTCCTGAGAGGAGCAGCATGCCCTTCCCTCCCATGCCCACCGGAAGGCCTTTACGCGCCGGATAAATCTCATGGTAGATGTAAATCGACTCACGAATTTCCACGTAAATCGTAATGTCAGGCTGATGCACATCCACCCGGGTCGTTTCAGGCCAGCGTTCGGTGATCAGATCTCCTAAAGAGCAGCAGACATCGTAGGAGCGCAGAGGAAAGGATTTTTCAATACGTTTGCATTCAATCTTGAAACTGATCGGCAAAGAAGTGGTCCAGACGTGGTCGCTCTTCTTTGCAGCGTTAATGCGAATGGCCTCCTCAGAGAACAAGCTTTCTCCAAGCTTTGCCACCGTGTTCCGTAGGACTTCCATATCCTGGGGAATACGTCGGACCGGGCTCGCCGAAACATAACCGAAAACATCGTGAATAGCATGAATAACTGCCTTCGTATCGGTCGGTCCATCTTTGCGTTCAATCCAAATGCGTGAATCACTCTGTGTAATCTTATATTTACCAAGGCCGCGCAGGCGATATTGCATATTGTGGAAGAGCTGAGACTCAAAGCGGTTGCGGTTCAGACCTTTGAGTGCTATTTCACCCAGGCGCGCAAGGACAATTTCATCTCCGGGAAGAGCTGTGGGAGCATTCCCCTGAACAGGATCCGCAGGATTCTCAGAAATTTTTCCCTGCGAGCCCAGCACGGAGAATGAAGTCGAAGCTTCATGACCGGCTGATGCCGAGAAGTTGGAATCTCTTTTGTTTTCGCCAGCGTGCATAATTTCTTTCCTTCATTGAGCGCTGTGTTTTTACAGGCTGCTTCATTTATAGGTCTTTTAATGCAATTTATATTGCGACTTTTTACTGTTTTTTTATTAGTTCTAAAGTTTAAGTTTTTGTGTGACTTTTAGCCGTGCTCAAGTAGTTGTTTTTTCAGTGCTCCGCGCCGCCAAACCGTGTTAGTAAATCAGCGATCTCGTGGACAAGGCGCTCAATATCTTCTTCCCTCGTCTGGGCAGAGAGGCTGATGCGCACAGCGTGGCGACTCTCATCAGCACTCAGGCCGAGGGCGATGAGTGCTGGGTCAGCATCTTTGGTAGAAGCGCAGGCTGAACCGATAGAGAGGTCAAAGCCACGTTCGGATAAGCCATTTTGCAAGGTCTGAGCACGCAGTCCTGGAAAAAGCAGAAGAACAATATGAGGCACGCTCCTGGCATCACTCACTTCTCTGAAAGGCTGAGAAGAGGCTCTGAGGCGCTCAAGCAGCAGAGTTTTGAGAGCACTGACTCTGGTCCAGTTCTGTTCGACCGTTTTTGCTGATTTTTCCATGGCCAGAGCAGACGCGAGAATCAATGGTGGATTTTCTGTGCCAGATCGGCGTCCTCCCTGCTGGCCACCCCCATGAATCAACGGACATAGCCTGAGATTTCGGCGGGCCAGAAGCAAGCCAATGCCCTTAGGTGCTCCAATCTTGTGAAGACTGAATGACATAAAATCAGCCCCGATGTTTTTGAAAGAAATGGGCAGTTTTCCCAGAGCCTGAACAGCGTCGACATGCCACTTCGCCGAAGGACTGAGTTCATCACGCAGGGCTTTTATCTCAGCAAGAGGATAAATCATGCCGTTCTCATTGTGCACATAAAGCGAGCTGATCAGGTCGGCTGCTGAACCTTCAAGGGAATCCCGCAAAGCTGAGAGATCATAGCGGCCATTTTTCAAAGGCAAAAAGTCCACTTCCCTTTTCTCAGCTGTTTCCAGAAAACGCAGGGTTTCCATAGTTGCAGGATGCTCAGCGGCATCACTCACCAGCTTGCGTCCACGCCTGCGGCTTTCGATGGTCACACTTTTGAGTGCTGTGTTGATTGACTCACTGCCCCCGGAGGTAAAGATAATTTCTTCAGCTTCACAGTCGAGAACGGTAGCCATGCGGCAGCGAGCCTCTTCTATTGCCAGGCGACATTCCCTGCCATCATGATGGAGCGAAGCAGGATTATAGTTAAACTTTTTCAGAGCCTCGACATAAAGATCAAGGACCTCCGGATCCAGGAGACCGCTGGCTGTAGAATCGAAATAGATACCCATTTTTTACAAATTCCTTCTGGCCTTTTTATTAATAAGAAAGACCAGATCCTGAGAAAACTGCGAACAGAAAAACTTGCAGGCGAATAGCTGCAAGATTTAAAGACGAAAAGAGGCGCAAGCAGCGTCAATTAATTTCCACTTTAATCAGGTCAGGGCGCAGAATGATGCGCAAAACCTCACAGATATAGCCGTTGCGGGCAAAGAGGGGACCTTCCATGGCGATGATAAAACTGCGGCGTGGAATATCCAGAGCTTCCGCTTCACGATTTTTGGCCGGGCGACAAGTCAGGGAAAGACTGCCTTTCTGCGGCAGATAGGCGTATTTATTGGACTTGATATCGACCATTCGTTTGCCGGCAGCAAGGCTTTGACCAAGTTCAGGGAAAAGCTGTACAGGAATATAGGAAGTGCAGTGCCCAAGAATCTGCTCTCCGGCATTGACCGGCCACTCAGCCAGCCAGTAACCCGGATGAGTCTGCTTCTCTGCTATTTTAAAGAGACGGTCGATTTCGGCATCGGGTTCAATCAGTTTGATTGGTTTGAGACCGATGTTATCGACATTATTCATGTTGAGAAAGGAAAAGCTCAGCGCCGTAAAATGAGGAATTTCAAGGCGCTCGACCTCTTCGGCCACATAGGTTCCTTTCCCTTTATGAATCTCCAGCACGCCATCGGAGACCAACTCTGCAATCGCCTGGCGCACTGTCGGGCGACTCAGATCCAATTCTCTGCAAAAATCCATCTCTGAAGGGATCTGCGCACCACGGGCATAGGCGCCACTGCTGATTCGTTCTACAATTAATTCGCGCAGCTGCGCATAAAGCGGAATACTGCTATGTTTATCCAGCTTCATAACTACACCTCCGAAAAGCTAAGCTGTCTTAACATCGTAGCATAAGATAGCTTGTGAGAAAAGAACTTTTCTTGTCCTGACAGCCTGATGCTAATTGCAGTAATGGACGGCGGTAAATGCATCCTGCAGATAAGAGGCGTAAGACCTTTCTTTTCGGATAAGTATGATATTACAAAGCATCCCAACTACAAATATCTTTCCGATTTTGATAAGAAAAATACCTTTGACACGGAAAGGTATATCAAACGCCGTCCAGCCGTCGTAAAGCAAAATGAAGTCTTTGACTACTATGAAATCGATGAGGAGAAACTAACGGAAGAATAAATGAAGGAGGAATAGCCTGATATATAAAACAGCAGTATATAGAGCGCGGGCACCTGATGCCTGAATGCTTATCCGCCTGTGCGGCGGTTTTTTTTATGAGGAAATGGAACGCACAAAATTATGTTTAGCCGAAATAACGGCAGAAAGGATGATTCTATGGCATTTTTTAATTCAGCAGTCGGAGTATTACAGACACTTGTGATCGCACTTGGCGCGGGACTTGGAATCTGGGGTATTGTAAACCTTTTGGAAGGATATGGGAACGACAATCCCGGCGCAAATGCTCATGTTACATAGAGAAGCAGAAACAAAACAGATAAGAACAGATCGCTCCAGCTATTCCGTATAGTAGAGTATTGACAATCTAATAAGGCGGGTAAGCCTTAATGAACTTACCCGCCTAAAGCCAACAGCCAATTAGTTGCTCGTTTTGAGGAAACCTTAGTTGTAATTTATGTAATTGTATATACCTGTTTCCAGCAAAGCGTTATTATCGTCAAAATCGAAGTCTTTACTTACCTTATCTCTCGAAACATATGCAGCCGATTTATCACCCACATAACAATATCCATATTCTGATCTTCCTGAACGATATGGATAAATTGTCCCCACCTTGACTATTTTGTTGTTGTGGACATTAGCAACATATTTATTTGCCGTCATGTCACTATAAAGAGAGTAACCTGTTACGGCAGTTCCAACAAAGGTACATATCTTTAGGACAGTCGATGCAGGTAATGAAATAAGTGCAGCAACAGCAGAAAGTGTAGCCCCTGCGTTCAAAATCCATGAATAATGTTTATATCTTTCAAAGTGCATCGATTCATACAGATATGCAGTATATCCCTGTGAAGTCAGGCTTCCTCTATATTTATTAGAATAAGGAGAACCGAAAATTGAAGTCAGTTCAGTATCGATTTTAGCAGCAATTTCAGACTCATCATCACTTACACTCATTGTTGATGTAGTGTTTGAATAGAGCATATTGTCCAAATTTTCATCTAATACAAGCGACCCAGCACCAGTCATTTGTTCTAACGAAGCAAACAAGCTTTCTGAGTTTTTCGCTGTTAAAGTAGATGCAGAGAAACCTAAAATTTCGTTTACATTGCCAACCTTTTGATTAAGGGATTCTGCTACTTTGTCATACTTTGCAATTTCTAATATTCCGCTTGCATAAATATTTATAGCTATTGTATATTCTGGTGTGTCATGGAAATACATATACATACCATTTGCACGAGAAATTTCTTTCGCTTCATCATCGGTTACAGTTGAAACGAAAGTTTCGACACCAACATCATTCGTAGCTGCCATGGCAACTGTCTGGGGCATAAGCAGTGCAATCATTAGTAAACCAGCTATTGAGCGAGCAATAAATGATTTTTTCATAACGCAACCTCCTAACTATATTGATGAAAGAAATGTGTTTATTCCCATAATACTTTCTTGCCACATTTGGGACAATGGTAGTTGCCGTTCCCCTTCCATTGTGGTACTAATCCTCTATAACCACAACAAGGACATTTTAGTAAAATATACTTTATTCCAAGAGCAAAAAGAATTAAAATACTACCAACAATAACGCAATACTTCCCAATTTCAAATGAAACAAGAAGAAAGGGAAGCCACACACAAACTAAACCAGCAACAAACAAAATCAAACACAGATATGCATATTTTCTTTTGAGCTTAGATTTCATTATACATACCTCCCAACCAAAAAGTGCGCAAGCCAACATTTTACAGTTTGACTTACGCACTTACAGTAACGATTTTAATCCGTCCTCGCCACAATTGGGGACTATACCAAAATTGTATACGTTGAAAGCCAAACTGTCTACCATCAAAACTATACATGATACCATCATCTCCAATCACAATGAAAGTCAAATAGCGCAAAACTATCTGTAACATAATTATATCACAAAAAGCGTGAATATATAAGAAGTTTTTTGAATTGACAGTGTTTTTGCTAATTGCAAGTTAAACTGAAATTCATTCTGTACATGTCTTGTTTCTCTCAGGCCGCAGCCTGAGAGAAATTTTTTGCGCTGGTTCCTCCCAGTATTTTCCGGGGATAGTTGTTAATAAATTCTTCTAGCTCCTTGAGCTCTTTTTCTGAGATTGGCTTTAGCTCTGTCCCCTTGGGTATAAAGTAGCGGATGAAGCCATTCAGGTTCTCATTGCTCCCTCGCTCCCATGCCGAGTAAGCGTTGGCGTAGTAAATCTCTGTCCTCTTTTCTTTTCCATAGACCGACGTTTCCAGGCGGTGACTGTCTAAAAACTCCGTTCCGTTATCCACGGTGATGCTCTTGAATTTCTCTCGGAACTTTCTGCTTCCAAGCTTCCGTTCCAGTCCATTTAAGCGACGTTGAACGGCTTCCTGGCTTTGTCTTCCCATCTTGAAGATGAGGCACTCCCGGCTTCTGCGATCCACTAACGTTAGAAGGCAGCTTCGATCGGAGCGT